>BNJT01001273.1_pt1 | contig 226444 bp, 352 predicted proteins | sample 8540491 | NCBI WGS metagenome assembly BNJT01 (sample SAMD00202455, study PRJDB9452) | human saliva metagenome | host: Homo sapiens | reverse complement strand
CGGAAGTTACGTATTGTTTACGTCCGAATTAACGGTGAGGCCGTCTGAAAAATCCGCAGCCGTGCCGCGGTTTTTCAGACGGCCCTTTGCGCGTATCCAATGCATAATAGCAGCCTCCTCTGTTTCCGTCCTCTTCCGACATGACGTATCCGTGGCACCAGCAGCAATGGCGGCAAATCGCCGAACACCGGCAAAACCGGCCCAACGCGTGGCTGTTTACCGCAGGGAAAAACACCGGTAAAACCGAGTTCGCGCGCTTTACGGCGCAGGTATGTTGCTGCAAAGCGAGACGCCGAAGGGATAACCACGAACCCTGCGGCACATGCACGTCCTGCCATTTGTTCGCCCAAAAAAGCCATCCTGATTTTTACGAACTCACGCCCGAAATACCCGAAGGCGAAGCAGTCGGTCAGCAAACTGTCAAATCAAAATCGACGCAGCACAGGCATCGTGGACGGCATCTATCTCACCCGGTGCGCGGCGGGTTGCGCGTGGTGTTAGTACATCCGGCAGAAGGCATGAATCTCAAGCCGCCAACAGCCTGCTCAAAGTGCTGGAAGAGCCGCCCGACACGTTGTGTTCTGGTTGGCAACCCACGCCCGCGACAAACTGTTGCCGACCATCGCGCCGTTGCCAGATGGTATTGCCGCCGTCGCACAGTCAGGCACTGCATTACCTGCAGAACGCGGCGTTGCCAGGCAGAGGCGCTGGCTTCCGCTGGCGGCGCCTCGTTGTTCGAACATGCGCCTGAGCCGGACGAGAGCTGCGCGCCGAACTGCTCCGCCTGTCACGCCCCGCGCCTGCTGGCGATTCTGATTACGCGGCGGCATTCGACCGGCAAAAGCAACCGTTGGCGGTGTTTATTTGCTGGATGCAGAAAATGGCTGCTCGATGTCGGCTTGGCGCAATAAAAACGCCGCCGCTGTATTACCCCCGAATACGCCGCGCAATCGGCAGATACGGCGGCGAGTAGACCGAAGCGGCGGTTTTCTTTATTTTGCCTTGGCAGGCCGTCTGAACGCCGCCCTGCCCTTACGGATACCATACTCATGTTAGAATGCAGCTCGAATGCATCGTTAATGGATTATCTTGAATTTGGCAGAATAAAAGGTTACACCATGAATGCTACTGATTTACCGGGAAAAATGATGTCTTTAGAAAGTTGAAAGAAAAGCCATGCTTTACAACTGCTACATGCCTTTAGAACACGGCGGCTCGTTTGTGCCGACCGACGATATTTTCTCGTTGGGCGACGAAGTGCTGCTCGCCGTGGAAATCATCGACCATCCTTAAAAATTCCTGCGCACGCAGGTCGCCTGGATTAATCCGCGCGCACTTCGGCACACCGTCCGAAAGGCGTCGTATTGGCCTTCGGCACGGACGGAAATCTGCATCCAGATTCAAGCAACTTATCGAGGCCGAACTGGGCAACGTGTATTGCGCAAAGCGACAGAGCCACTTTCACCCTTTAAACCGCCGGTTAAACATGTATCTGATTGATTCGCACCGTTACCTGAATTGACGGCTTCGCCGACCGCCTGCCCGAAGTGTTCGCCAATATGCGCGCGCAGCAGGCTGGGCAGGCACAATATCAAAGTGTCGTCGGGAGAGAGTTTTGCCGAAGTGTTCGCCATCATGTGGAAAACAACGGCCACATCTTCTGCACAATTAGGCGTGCATCCGGACCGTCGGGATGGCGGAATTCAGCGTTGCCGAAATGGTGAGCAGGCGCGGCATCCGAAAGTAATGGTATCGAGAGACCGGATTTGGACTATTGGTGCAAAGGCGACGGCTTGGCAGCACCGGCGTTTTGCCGACTACATCCAAGCGGCCAACGAAGCCGGCCTGCCGGTGGTGGTGCATAGTCAGCGATGCCGCCGCCGATACCTTGCGGCTGCTGAAGGAATGCAATACGCGGGCGGGCGTCATCCATTGTTTTTCTGAAGATGGCTTTGCCAAAGCCGCGCTGGATTTGGGGCTATATTTCGTTTTCGGGCATCGTTACTTCAAAACGCGCCATTGATTCAGGAAGCGGCGAAATATGTGCCCGCCGACAGGATGCTGGTGAAACCGATTCCCCGTTCCCTTGCGCCGTACCCAAGCGCGGCAAACCGAACGAGCCGTCTTATGTGCGATATATCGCCGAGTTTCTCGCCAAACTGAGGGCGACTTTGGAACAGGTCGCGAAAACGACCACCGAGAATTTTTACCGTCTGTTCAGCAGCGTCGAGAATCGCAAGATGCGGTCCGAATCGGCGGATTGTTTGCCGAAAGGCCAACTGAAAGAAAGGAAAGTCGCGAAAGCTCTGATGCTGAGTGCCGCCGCTGCCGTAACCTTTGCTGCGTGCAGTGCGGCTGACAATCCGAATCCGCAGGAAGAACAATCATCGTCGGCGTGGCTAATCCTGCGTCCGAATTTTGTGTGAAGTAGGCGGCAGGTTGGAGCCGAAAAAGTGATGCGCAGGGGCAACGAATACAGGCCATACCCGCCCGACGGTACGGTGGCGGAGGACGGGAATATTTCAAATACAGGCAGGGGCCGAACGTTTTGAGGCCGTCTGAAAATCGTTTCGACGGCCTCAAAACCATACGGGCCGAGATGCACGCCCCGTCCTTTTCGCAGTAACGGGCAAATGCGCGGGCGTACCGCATTGCTACAATATCGCTGGTTTGGTTTCGAATGACACGGCATGAACGGCGACATTACCTGCTTACATTATTCCTGCTCGGCTTTTTGGCGGCGGCTACCGGTGTCGGCATGTGCGGCGGCTGAGTAGCGCCTTTTGCCTTTGCAGCTCCCGCTCAGCTGAACTGCAGGTGCTGGCCTGATTGTGCTGCTGAATCTGGGGTGACAAGGTGCCATGTTTTTACTGGCTATGCCGGTCGGCGCTTTACCGACAAATTTATTTCACTCGACCAGACGCGCTGGCTGCAAACGGCCTGTACCTTCCGCCAATCTGCTGCTGCTGTTTTTAGGGCTGTATCTGGCCGGAATTCCAGCCTGGCCACTTTCAGAATCGAAAGCATCGGCCGTCCGGTCTGGAAACGCCTTAATCCGCTTTTGAACAGGCTGCCGATTCAGTCCGTCCTCGCCTGCTTCTTCGGCGTCGGTGCATGCTGTGGGTCATTGTCTGCGGCCTGGTGTACAGCGCCTTCGTTTATGCCTTTGGGGTAGTGTGGCTGCAAGTGGCAGGCGCGAAAGATATGCTGGCCTTTCTGCGCGCGGCACGCTGCCGAACCTGTTGGCATGGGGTTGTTTGCCGCAGTTGAAAATTTTCTGCAACGGAAAAACCGTGCGCGTCTGGCTGCTGGATTGCTGGTCGCGCGTGTGGGCGCTCTGGCGGTTGGTGTCTTTTATGCTGCGTTTTTGAATGGAACGTCGTTGTTATATGCAGGCCGTCTGAAAATTCAGACGGCCTTGCGTTTGCTATAGAAGCGGCTAAACCATTTTCCAGCATTCTTGCGGCAATGGACAGAAGCAGGTCGAAAGCCGTTTTCAGTGTTTCTGGCGGGAGTTTGTGGCGGTTTTGATACCTATGGGCAAACACTATGGTGGCGGGATATCAGGGATGGCAACGGCGGGCAGTAGAGAGAAACCGACCGCGCCGTCGGGCAGGCTGGAATGCCGGCCTGCGCTGATAACCGACGGTACCGGCCAGCGCAATCGGCCATGCCAGGTTGGAAGATGACGCGACGGCTTGTGCGGCGGCATGTTGCAGATAAGCGAAAGGCACGGAGAGAGCGAACCGCCGATGCCGACCCAACTGGAAACCGCGCTGAACAGTACGCCCGTGGCGTTTGCCGGCAACCGGGGCAGGGTGCGAGGGTTTGGGTTTGAGGCCGACAAGGGTCTCCACGGCGATGATGCCGATGAAGGCGATGAAGAAAACTCGTAAAACCGGCGGTAGGCATGTATTTTGCCGAGGCGGCGCCGATGAGTACGCCCGCCATCATGCCCGGTGGGTCATGTGCACATAGTTTGCCAGTCGATGGATTGTTTTTTGTGTTGCGCGGCGACGCTTGAAAGGGTGGTGAACAGCATAACGGCAAAAAGACGTGCCGACGGCTGCTGGGCGGTGGGATGGTTGCCACACCCAGTTGCACGCTCATTAAAACGACGGGGACGATGATCAACCTGGCCGCCGATGCCGAGCAGCCCGGCAATGAATCCGGCCAGATTGCCGACGGCGAGCATGGCGCGGCAATGATTTCAAGCGTCCACATTTTTCAGACGGCCTTACGCTTTAAACCAGCGGCACACGGCCACATCACATAACCCGACAGGCTGCATCCGAAGAAAAACAGAAACAGGACTACAGCGACGGTTTCCACAAGTAATCAGCAGCAGAATCAGTACGGCCAGCACCATGCCCATAAAACGGCACTTTGCGGCGGATGTTGATTTCTTTGAAGCCCAAAACGGAATCTGCACAATCATGGAGATGCCGGCAAACGGGGTGATGCCCAAGCGCCCACCATTGCACGGCGGGGAAGCGTTCCACGCTTCCGCGTTGACTCCAAATCGGGCCGACGATCAGGGCGGCGGCGGTCGGGCTAGGCGCGCTGCTGAACCAGCGTTTGTCGACTGCCGATTAAGGTGTTGTTGAACGGGGCGAGGGCGCAGCGCGGCGCAGGCGCAAGTGAGATAAAGGCTACTCGAGCAGCCGATTCTGCCGAACTGCCAGAGCTGCCATTTTGTAGGCAATCAGGGCGAGCGACGCCGAAGCTGACCATGTCGGCGAGGCTGTCGGCAGCTGCTCGCCGAACGCTTTGGCTGTTGGTCCAGCGTGCGACGCGGCCGTCCATGCCGTCGAGCAGCATGGAGATGAATACCGCGATGGCGGCGGTTTCTGGTAGCGGCCGTGCATGGATTGGGTGTGATGGCATGAAGAAGGCAGAAAACGGTGCCACCGCAACCGTAAAACGAGTTGGGCGGCAGGTAAATCGCTGTTCTGCCGCAGCGGAAATGGCGCGGCGGTGTGGGATTTTGGGGGTTTTCACATTTTCCGCAATGATATTACCTCGTTGGTCCGCATGGCGGGCCACCGCAGATTATACCGCATCGTGCCGGAAAACAAATGGGCGGGCGGCAAACGGGAAACCGTTGCGGCGGCAGGCCGTCTGAAACGGCGTGGAGATATGGGCGGTTTCAGACGGCCTCGAATGGATTTTGAAGGCTGCGCTGCCCGGCGTAGAAAGCAGCCCTGAAAGAGCTGCCTTCAGACGGCGTCGAGACCGCTTCGGCTTTAGTGATGCGCGACGACAGGTTCGGTCGGTACGTCGTCGTGGTAGCCGTGGCGCGTTTGGTGGCGACAGCCTTCGATGAGCATCGACCACGTCAAAACCATCGACCGCTTTGTTGAACAACATGGCGTAGCAGCCTTGACGGTTTTGCTGCACAGCCTCTAGAGCGGAAGTTCAGGAAGTTGCTTGCTGGTCGTGACAAGAACGCTGGCGGAATGCGGGTCGGAGGTGCGCGCCATAGCGATGGTGTCTGTTTCGTTGGGCAGGCCGTTAGACGCATCGTTTGAATCGGCTCGCGTGTTTCTCGTTCATGTTCTCGTCCATGCCGCCGCCCTGAATCAGCGAAGCCTTTGATGACACGGTGACGATTACGCTGTCGTGGTAGCTTCGTCTTGACGTATTGCTCGAAGTTTTGGCGGTAACGTCGGTCGAACCGGGAGTTCGATGATCTCGCCTGTTGTTGGTGCCAGGATCATCTGGGCGAGCTCTTCGTTGCAAATCTCGTTTTGGAGATTGGTGTCCGGCGGACGACTTCCAAGGCCGCACCCTGAAAAGCATTCCTTTCCAGACGGCGACTAATGCAAATGATGCGTCACATCGGGATGAGGTACGCCCGCTACATGGCGACGAGGACAGTACATAGAGGACGTTCAGCAGCAGGCCGACGTTCATCATTTCACGCTATTTGATCGGCCCGTACCGAACACGATCGCGTTGGGCGTGGGCCACCCGCGCATGAAGGCGCAGATGCGCCGATGCCGATAACGAATACCAAAACTTATGAATAGGCTCCATTTGCGCGGCGATGCTGAGGAAAATGGCACGAGCAGCGCTGGCAGAGGCGGTGTTACATTGGTGAACTCGGTCAGAAGATGATGAAGCGGCGACTACGAAAAGTCACCAGCAGCGGATGCGCGGCGGTGAAAGTGTGAGCCACCTGCTGACCCAGATGCTGGATGCGCCGGAGGATTGCAGCGCGCGCTAAGCTGATACCGCCGCCGAAGAGGCATCAACACCCCAGTGGTGTTGCGGGCAACTCCATTGCGCCACGCCGAATACGACGACGCGACGGCGGCAATCAGGCGATGACGGTGTCTGCGGGTTGGAATGCCGAACACTTCTTTGATTTTGAGCCGAACACCCGCAGCGGCAAGCAGCCAAGAAAATCAACAGCGCAATCACGCGGTGCAGCGTCCAAGGGACAGACTCGGCTTTGACTTCGACGCGCTCACGTTCAGATTAGGTTTGAGGATGACGTACATGGAGAACAGCATCAAAGAGGCAGAATCAACAGCATCATCGGCAGGCCGAGTTTCATCCAGCCAACGAAGTCCAGATTCAGGGCTTTGTGGCAATCATGTCTGGCGGCGACCGACCACGGTACCTAGGCCGCCGATGCTGGCGCAGTAGGCGATGCCGAGCAACACGAACACAAAGGTTTTGCGGTCTTTCTCTTTATCCAGATGAGCCATCATGCCCGCATAGCCAAGGGCAACATGCATGGCGGCGGTGGCGGTGTTGCTGATCCGATGCGAGAAAGGCGGTTACGGCGACAACAGCTCAAAACCGCCACTTTCATATTGCCTCCGGAACACGCGCAGCAGGCTGACGGCGATTTTACGGTCGAGACGCTGCACATGCGGGAGCGGTGGCGAGCGCAAAGCCGCCGAAGAAGATGTAAATCGTCGGGTCGGCAAAGCCCGCCATCGCTTTTTGATGTCCGTATCGGGAAAACCGAGTACGACGGCGAGAATCGGCACCATTAACGCGGTTACGGTGATGTGGACAGCTTCGGTAAACCAAAGCGCGGCAACGAAAATCAACAGCGCAATGCCTTTGTTGGCATCGGTACTGTACGGCAGGATGTGATGAGATGCCGAAACAGACGACGGCGGAAATAATCGTCGTCAGCAGGCCTTTTAAAGTCGGTAATCGGCGGCTGTGCACTGAGCAGCTCGACATTCTCAGGATGCTGGGTTTTGTCTTTTGAGTGCAAATCCATAATGCGCTCCTTTGGGGCAGTGGTTCGAACGTGGTTTTGAAACCGTATTTGTAGCGGGCTATTGCCTGCTTTTAATAGCAATAATCTGTGGAGAGTATATTTGTAATTGAAAGTAGTGTAAACACATTGTAAACAACATAGACGCGGGCTATGCTGTTTGATAAAAATGAGAAATACGGCAAGGGCAGAGATAATTCGGACGTTATGGGTGCGCTGCAGTAAAGGCGTCTGAAAAACCGAAACGGTTTTCAGACGGCCTCATTCATTTGTTGAGATTATTTGCGCAGTTGTTTGGCCGCTTCGACGGCGTAATAAGTCAGGATGCCGTCGGCGCCGGCGCGTTTGAAGGCAAGCAGGCTTTCAGGTATGACCTCGCCGTCCAGCCAGCCGTTTGAATCGCGGCGAAGCATGGCGTATTCGCCGGAAACTTGCTAGGCGTAGGTCGGTACGCCGAACTCGTCTTTGACGCGGCGGACAACGTCAAGATAGGGCAGGCCGGGTTTGACCATCACCATATCCGCGCCTTCCTGAATGTCGAGGGCGACTTCATGCAGGGCTTCGTCGGTGTTGGCGGGATCCATTTGGTAGGTTTTCTGTCGGCTTTGCCCAAATTGCCGGAACTGCCGACCGCATCGCGGAACGGGCCGTAAAATGCGGAAGCGTATTTGGCGGAATACGCCATGATGCGGGTGTGGATGTGTCCTGCGTCTTCGAGGGCTTCGCCGGATGGCGAGGATGCGGCCGTCCATCATGTCGGACGGGGCGACGACCTGCGCGCCTGCGTCGGCGTGGCACAATGCTTGTTTCACCAAGACTTCGATGGTTTCGTCGTTGAGGACGTAACCGTTCGCATCGAGTCAGCCCGTCTTGCCCGTGGATGGTGTAGCGGGGTCGAGGGGCGACGTCGGTCATGATGCCGAGTTCGGGGAATTTTCTCGCGCAGGGTGCGCACGACGGTAGGAACGGAGTCCTTCGGGGTTGTAGGCTTCTTCCGCCAAGTCGGTTTTATTTCGGGTAACGACGGGGAAGAGTGCCAACATGGGGATGCCGAGCTTGAGGGCTTCTTCGGCGGTGAACAATAATTTGTCGAGGCTTTGCCGTTTTCACGCCGGGCATGGAGGGACGGCTTCTTCCTGGTTGCCGCCTTCGAGTACGAAGACGGGGGTAAAATCAAATCGTCTGCGGTCAGGGTGTGTTCGCGCATCGAGGCGGCGGGAAAAAGTCGTCTTTGCGCATACGGCGCATACGGGTGGCGGAAACATGGCGCGGCAGGAAATTCATAATCGGCCTTTCTAAAGAGAAGCCGCATCGGATTTCAGACGGCCTGAATCCAAATGCGGCGGTTTGTTGTCTGACGGCCGTCAGTTTACGCTGTTTCGGCCGTTTGCTGAAGTTTAAAACGAATGGTTAGTCTTGAACGTTACCGATGGCTTCGACAGATTTCTTTATTTCGCGCAGCTTGCTCGGATTATACAGACGCTCTTCGAAAGGGGTCGTGCCGTCTGAATTGAGGCACTTCCCAAATTGTTCAGCGCACGGCGGTATTCGGCATCGCTCAGTTTGTTCTGGCTGATGCGCCATACTGCGGCCGTTGCCGCCTTTGACTTGCGCGGCGGTCCACAGGCCGACCTGTTTGTAATAGAACAGAACCGCCTGCGCCAACGTTTTCATGTCTGCCTCGCGGTTTGCCGCTGCCGATGCTGCAGCCGATGCGGTTGTTGCGGATGTCGACCGCCTGGTCTGCGGCAAGGCGGCTGAAGTAATCGGTTTTGCCTTCGCGCACTTCGGTGTCGCTCAGATACGCATCGCCGGCGCGTTCGGCAATGATGCTGTCGAATTGGGAGGAAATGGCGGCCTGCCACAGGGTGTGCCGCATGGCGTTGACCTGCGTGCCCCTGCCTTCGCCGTTGGCTTTATTGTCCAATCCGGTACGTTTGGCAAGACGGGCGGCATTGCTGCTGATGTTGACCGATTTGTAGTCTTCCACGCCTATGGTGCGGGCGGCAACGGGATGGTTGATGATGAACTGCGCGATTTTGCTGCGACGGCTTTGGTCGTGCTGGTAGGTCGTGCAGCCTGCCAGCGACGCGGCGAGTATCGCTGAGTAATGATAAGGTGTTTAATCGGTTTCATGACAGTAAAGAGACGTTTTATCGTGTATGATTTTTAACATGAAAAGGAATTTTTCGGGAAACTTTTTCAGACGGCCTTATCTGCCGTCCAGCGGTTGTTCCGAAAAACGGGGCAATATTATTTACTTATTCTATCGTATTTTTATTGCAGCAGGTTGGAAATTTCTTTTTCAGTTTGTCCAAAAAGCGCCCCTGCCGGACGAGTTGCGCCGCGTCTTCATTGTTGCCGGCGGAACGCTTCGCGCAAATCCCGCCACAATTCCCTGCTGAGCGCCGGAGATTTCCCTATCCAAAGGCGGGCAGGGCGGTCTGGTCTTGCCCGCCGCGCGCTTTCGGCCAGCGCTTTTCGCGCCACTCCATTTGTTGCATGAGAAATTCGGGAGCGAACTGAAGTGTGTTCGGGTGCGTCGGCGTCGATGCCCTGCTGCCGGAGCAGGTAGGCGGCGCGGTCGGTGGGATTTTTCAGCGTGCGGTAGGCATCGTTGATGGTGGACGACATCATCACGGCCTGTTTCTGTTCGAACGCGCGAGGCGAGGCGAATTTATCGGGATGGAAACGCGCAGCAAGCGTGCGCGTAGGTTTGTTCGAAGCTGTCGGCGTCGATGTCGATGCAGGTTCGAGTTGGAAACAGGGTGAAATACTGGATCATGGCGGGATAATTACGTGAAACTCTTCGGCAGAAGCCTGATTTTGCCTTATAATCCGCCGCTCTTGAACAAACAGGACTGAAGATGACAGTAAAGTCGCACAATAAAGGCAAAATACGACAATGCTTTAAAAGCCTAGGAACTGATTTTTCCGACACAAGGTGGAACGGAAAAGAAAAGCAAAAGCAGCTACAATGTGGCGGACGTTTTGATACTGTCCCGCTATCTCTAGGTCTTAAACGTGGAAAGCTCTCGCCGCAGCCGCAGGAGTCTTTTACATTGGGGTTTTCGAATTTAAAAACCTTCCTGCAAGCCCTCTTTGGTGTAATCGACTTTGGGTGCCGTCCAGATAAACCAGACTTTTCGGGTCGATATAGATGCGGGCGCCGTGTTCTTCGAATACCAAATCTTCGGCGCTGGCCTCATCGACAAATTCGAGGTTGTAGGCCATGCCCGAACAGCCGCTGGTTTTTCACGCCCAAGCGCACGCCCAAGCCTTTGCCGCGTTTTGGTCAGGTAGTTGTTGATATATTTGGCGGCATTTTTCGGTGATGGTAATCATAATATTGTCCTTACGGGTTGCTGTTTTGCTGCGCTTTCGCCCATGCGACGGCGGCCTCTATCGCGGCTTTTGGCCTGCGGGCTGTTTTTCCAGCAGCTCGAACCGGTCAGCGCCGCGCCCTGTTGCAGAATTTCGTCGGCATCTGCGGCGGCAAGTTCCGCCACATCGTCCAAACCCATCTGCTGCAAACGCTGCAATACGGTTTTGCTATGCCTTTGACGGCGAGCAGGGATTGGGTTTGCGCTTCGGTAAAGCGCCATGAATCGTCTCTTACGGTAGGGGTTTCAGACGGCCTGCGAGGCACGGGGTATCGGAGGCCGTCTGAAAAAGTTTATTGGGCTTCTTTTTCTTGCGGTAGTCGGCAACGGCCGCCTTTACCGCGTCTTCCGCCAAATGGAGCAGTGGATTTTCACCGGCGGCAGTTCCAGTTCTTCGGCGATTTCGCTGTTTTTGATTGCCAGCGCGTCATCTAGGCTTTTGCCTTTCACCCACTCGGTAATCAGGCTGGACGAGGCAATGGCAGAGCCGCAGCCGTAAGTTTTAAATTTCGCATCTTCGATGATGCCCTCGTCGTTTCACTTTGATTTGCAGACGCATAACGTCGCCGCAGGCCGGCGCGCCGACTCATGCCGGTGCCGACGGAATCGTCGCCCTTGTCGAAAAGTACCGACGTTGCGCGGGTTTTTCGTAGTGATCGATTACTTTATCGCTGTATGCCGCGATGTGGTTTCCTTAATGTTTTTGATGGTTTAAGTGGTTTTGTTTGCCGTTTTCAGACGGCTGGAGTTTTACGATTTTCTGCACGCGCCGCCTTCGCAGCCGTCGTCGTTTTCCGAATCGACGCCGCCTTCCACAGTAACGCCGTCAAAATCTTCAAGCAGATTGTCGAGATTGTCCAAATCTAAATCTTGTTCGTTCATGGTTTTGTATCCTGATTTTAATGTGGTGGCTTTTGGGTCGTCTGAAAAAGGTCTTTTTGAGGGTTTCAGACGACCTTAATATGGGTTAAGTTGCCAAACTAACGTTTCAGGTGGTTTAACAGATTTATTGGGCTTCCACATTGCTGCATTTTACTTTTAGAGATGTAAACATAGATTGGTATTTAGCGCAATCTAGTTGGTTTTATGACTAACTACATCATATTCCCAAAGTTCAACATCTTCAGGGATAAGATGAGAATACCGCATGAATAATACTGGGCTAAAGTTTTTAGGGTTTTCGAATTAAAATCTTTTTACACAATATTATTTTTCGATATTCACTTGGAGCAAGCAAAAATATAACATTGCCTCATTCCAAAACAGTCAGTTTTGCACTTGGTACCTTACCACTATCCGTCCATGTGTATGTGATTTGCATTCAACTAGTATAGCATCGTAATCACAGCCCAAATCAAAATTATGTTCTTTTTACTTCTCCCGCACCAATACTCTTAATTTGAAGTTTCTCGTTAAATCTAATCCTTCTGCTTGAGCAAAATATTGTTCAGCCCAGACTTCAAATTCTCTACCTACGGATGCATTGGAAGAAGCATTTTGCGTTGAAAACCGTAAATATTTCCATATATATTTTCACTAAGTTATATGAGCTGAAACGTGAACACCTGTGTTCACGTTTCATGCTCTCACTTTACAAGCCAATTCTAATGCGCCGCCCATTCAATCGAGTTCAAAATCAATCCAGTCTTTGAACATTTCCCACAACGGCGACAGTTCACGCAGTTTGCCGATTTTGGACTTGATCAGTTCTGCTGCAAACTGCACTTCTTCTTCGGTGGTCATGCGGCCGAAGGTGATGCGCAGGGATGAGTGCGCTCAGTTCGTCGTTGCGGGCCGAGCGCGCGCAGGGACGTAGCTGGGTTCGAGCGAAGCGGAGGTACAGGCGGAGCCGCTAGATACGGCGAGTTCTTTCACCGCCATAATCAGGCTTTCGCCTTCGACGAAGTTGAAGCTGACGTTCAGGTTGTTCGGGGCGCGGTGTTCGAGGGTCGCCGTTGATATAGACTTCTTCGATGCCTTCGATGCCTTTGAGGAAGATGTCGCGCAGTTTGCGGTAGTGCGCCATGTCTTGTTCGAGCTCTTCTTTGGCGATGCTGAAGGCTTCGCCCATGCCCGACGATGGTGGGTCGGCAGGGTGCCGCTGCGAAAAGCCGCGTTCGTGACCGCCGCCGTGCATTTGGGCTTCGAGGCGGACGCGGGTTTGCGGCGGACGTACAGTGCGCGCGATGCCTTTGGGGCCGTACACTTTGTGGCCGGACAGGACAGCAGGTCGATTTTGGCGGCTTCGACGTCGACAGGCACTTTGCCGCAGGCTTAGGGCGGCATCGACGTGGAAGATGATTTTGCGTTCGCGGCAGATTTCGCCGATGGCGGGAATGTCTTGCACTACGCCGATTTCGTTGTTCACCCACATCACGGAAATCAGGATGGTGTCGTCGCGGATGGCGGCTCTGAGTTCTTCCAAATCGATTAAACCGTTTTCCTGTCACGCCGAGGTAGGTGACTTCAAAAGCCTTGGCGTTCGAGTTCGCGCATGGTGTCGAGCACTGGCTTTGTTCGGTTTTGACGGTGATGAGGGTGTTTACCTTTTGGTTTTTGTAGAAGTTTGCCGCGCCTTTGATGGCGAGGTTGTCGGACTCGGTCGCGCCGCTGGTGAAGACGATTTCTTTAGGGGATCGGCGTTAATCAGAGCGGCGATGTCGGCGCGGGCTTTTTCGATTTGCTTCTTCTGCTTCCCAGCCGAATGCGTGGCTGTTGGAAGCAGGGGTTGCCGAGGTTTCAGTCTGAATAGGGAATCATTTTTTTCGGCAACGCGTTTGTCAACGGGGGTTGTGGCGGCGTAGTCGAGATAAACGGGGTTTTGACGGTCATGGTTTGCTCTTTCGTTTTTCTGTAGTTTGCTACTTAATGGATATGTGTAAAGTTGACGACTTGGCTGCCGTCGTTGCAGTTTTTCTGTTCGATGATGCTTTGCAGCGTAACGCTGCTGAGGTAGTCATTGATGGTTTTGTTTAAATTTCTTTCCCCAAAGGTCGTGCGTCAGGCAGGGCGCGCCGTGGTGGCAGTTGGCTTTGCTGCCGCAGCGGGTGGCGTCCAGCCGGTCTTCGGCGGCGGCGATGATTTGGGCGATGTTGATTTCCGATGCGGGGCGGCGAGGATGTAGCCGCCGCCGCGCCGCAGGCTTTCAACCAGCCCGGCGCGCCGCAGCTTTGCTGAATAGCTGTTCGAGATAGGATAAGGGATATGCTTTGGCGTTCGCTGATGGCAGCTGAGTTTGACAGCGCCGGTTTGCGCGTTCATGGCCAACCGATCATGGCGGTTACAGCGAAGCGGCCTTTGTGGTCAGTCGACGATGTTGTGCCTGTTCGGCATGTGTTAGGGCTGTTTTTGTAATGTGCCGATTGTCTAATATCTGAGTGATTCAGTCAAGTATGTAGTCCGTTTTGGCGGACTGGCGCCATGAGGGGGCGCAGGTAGTCTGCTGTAATCAGGTTCGGGTGAAAAGTTTTATTAATCCTGTGGTTTATATCGGATTGTAACGAGTCGGAACGGGAAACGGCGGCAAACCTTTCCGCTGAAAGCGTTTGCATTATATTTTGCGATTGATATAGATTATCGAAATCTGAGTATTTCAGGTGGGTAAGAGGCCGTCTGAAAAAGCGGTGTTTCCAGCCTGCTATTTTAAATTTGAATAACATCATGCAGCAAACCCTATATCCCCAGAGGTAAAAATCAATATGAAACGCGATTTGAGCAAAATGACCTGTATCGAAGACCTGCGCCTTGTCGCCAAGCGCAAGATGCCGCGCATGTTTTACGATTACATCGATTCAGGTTCTTGGACGGAAACCACCTACCGCGAAAAACACTTCGGTTTCAAAGACATCCGCTTCCCGCCAAAGGTATGGTCAATATGGAAGGCCGCAGCTTAGAGACCAAAGATGATCGGGCAGGATGTGAAGATGCCGGTGGCGATTGCGCCGACAGGGCTTTACCGGCATGGCACACGCCGACGGCGAAATCTTGGCAGCGCGTGCGGCGGAGAAGTTCGGCATTCCGTTTACGTTTCCACCATGTCCATCTGCTCGATTGAAGACGTTGCCGAAAAACACCAGTGCGCCGTTTTGGTTTCAGCTGTGTGATGCGCGACCGCAGAGTTTTATGGAAAAACCTGATTAAGCGCGCGAAAGGATGCCAAATGTTCGGCATTGGTATTGACCGCCGATTTGCAGGTTTTAGGCCAACGCCACAAAGACATCAAAAACGGCCTGTCCGCACCGCCGAAACCGACCATCGCCAATTTAATCAATCTGACAACCAAAGCCCGAATGGTGCATGAAAATGCTGAACACGGAACGCCGCACGTTCCGCAACATCATCGGACACGCTAAAAACGTCGGTGATTTGTCCTCGCTGTCTTCATGGACTTCGAACAATTTCGACCCGCGCCTGAGCTGGGACGACGTCGCCACGCATTAAGGATTTGTGGGGCGGCAAGCTGATTATCAAAGGCATTATGGAACCCTGAAGATGCGGAAAAAAGCGGCGAAAAAGCGGCGCGGACGCATTGGTCGTTTCCAACCAGGCGGCCGCCAGCTCGACGATACCGTATCCTCCATCAAAGCCTTGCCCGACATCGTCAGCGCAGTCGGCAGCGACATCGAAGTCTGGATGGACAGCGGCATCCGCAGCGGTCAGGACATCCTCAAAGCATGGGCTTTGGGGTGCAAAAGGCACGATGATGAGCCGCGCGTTCCTCTACGGCAGGCGCATACGGCGAAGAAGGCGTTACCCGCGTGCTGGAAATCCTGTATAAAGAAATGGACATATCCATGGCGTTTACAGGCCATCGCAATATTCAGGACGTCGATGCCGGTGACATTTTGCAAAAGTACGCGTTGGTCTGAAGGTATGTTTTTGATTCCGTTTTTCCATTAAGCGGCGTTGCATGAACGTATTGTTTCTCCCCTGAATAATGTTGGTCATGCGATGCCGCGAAGAGTGATGAGGCCGTCTGAAATTTTTCAGACGGCCTTTCTCTGACAACAGCCTGCACAAAGGTAATTTTTATGTTAAAGTCTGATTTTAATAACTCGCGGTTTGGCCGCCACAGGGGCTGTTTGAATTTAAAATCAGGATTCAGTGCGAGTACGTTTTGGCAACGCATATTTTTGAAAGTGCCGACGTGAGCTGTAAGGCCGTCTGAATTTTAAGTTTAAGCAGCTTTTTAGTGTGTGCAGGTTTGGAGGAGACGGTTTATGCAGCCCTGGCAGCCACCCGAACATGTTGCCGATATTCTGCCTACCGCCGCGAGACGGTTGGAAAGCGCCGAAAGCAGGTTTTGGAACTGTTCCGCGTGCACGGTTACGAATTGGTGCAGCCCCTGATGGAATACAGCGGTTCGCTGCTGACCCATATCGACGAAGGATTGTCGTTGAAAACCATCCGTGTGGCCGACCAGATTAGCGGCAGGCAGCTCGGCATACGCGCGGACATTACGCCGCAGGTGGCGCGTATCGATGCGCACTTGTTATCGGCCAACGAGGCATCAACCGCCTGTGTGTATGCCGGCGGTGATCCATGCGAGACCCGACGGCCTGCTCAATACCGCGAGCGCTGCGGGTCGGCGCCGAACTGTACCGGTTTCGCCGGTATTGCCGCCGATATAGAGTTGATTGATTTGATGCTTAAAAGCATGGGAATTGCCGATATAGGCGGGTTTTACTGTCGCTGGGCCATATCGGCGTGTGTCCGTGCGTTGGCGCGTGCGGCGGATTTGGACGAGGCGCGGGCCGCCCGTTGCTGTCGCTGATGCGGGATAAAGATGCCGCCGCCGTTTCCGGAACAGGTTGCGGTTTGGCGGCTTGACGGTATGGGCCAAAGCGTTCGCCCTGCTGCCGACGCTCTACGGCGGCAGGGAAATACTGGCCAGGCGCGCGCGCCGAATTGCCGGATTTGAAGCGCGGTCGGCGAGGCGCTGGACGAGTTGGAGGCCGTCTGTAGGCATTCCCTTCGCAGCAGGTACCGTCGGTTATCAGATTGCGTGTGGACGGAATACCACACCGGCCTGCTCTTTGCGGCCTACGGCGGTAACTGCCGCGAGGCGGTGGCGCGCGGCGGACGATTACGACGGTTTGGGCGCGTATTTCGGACGAGGCCGTCCGGCGACCGGTTTCAGTTTTCGACATGCGCACGTTTGTCGGCAGGCTGCCGCCATCAAACGCCTGCCGCTGGTGGCAGGCGCATGAGGACGCGGAAGAGGCTGAGGAAGCCATCGCTGCGAGTTGCGCGCGCAGGGACAGTGCGTCGTGGTGGATTACGGCGTCGGATACAATGGTTCGCAAGATGTTTCGGGCCGTCTGAAAAAGACGGAATCGGATGGGAAGTTTTTAAAAATTTCGCAATATCTAGAATTATAAAGGTTTGGCTATGACTAAAAATGTAGTGGTAATCGGCGCCCAATGGGGCGACGAGGTGAGGGTAAAATCGTCGACTGGCTGGCGGAAGAAACGTCGGGTGTTGTGCGTTTTCAGGGCAGCCAGCAATGCGGGGCACACTTTGGTGGTGGGCGGTACCGTGTTGCGCCTGATTCCGAGCGGCATCCTGCATGAGAGGCTGGATTGCTTCATCGGTTCCGGCGTGGTCGTTTCCCGAGGCGCTGTTGGGGCGAAATCGACGAATTGAACGCGGCCGGCGTGAAAAACGTGGAAGGCCGTCTGAAAATCGCGCCGACCTGTCCGCTGATTCTGCTTACCATATCGCTTTGGACCAGGCGCGCGAAGCCTCCAGGGCAAAAGCAAAATCGGCACGACCGGTCGCGGCATCGGCCCGGCTTACGAAGACAGAAAGTCGCCCGTCGTGCCATCCGCGTGAGTGGTTGCTCCGTCCTGAGCAGCTGGCCGAAAAGCTGGAATCGGTTTTGGCCTATTACAATGTGCAGTTGCAGTATCTGCATGGTGCCGAGCCGGTAAAGGCGGAGTGACGTGATGGCCGTCATTGAAAAATCGCGCCGCGCATCGTGCCGATGATCACCGACGTTTCACGCGTGCTGACCGAGAAAAACCGCAAAGGCGAGCAGTTGTTGTTTGAGGCGCGCAGGGCACGCTGCTGGACATCGACTACAGGACTTATCCGTTCGTAACCCTCGTCCAACTGCCTGGCGGGGAGCCGCGTCTGCCGGAGCGGGCGTTGCGCCGCAAATGCTGGATTATGTGCTGGGTATCGTCAAGCCTTCCTACTACCCGTCGGTTCCGGACCGTTTCCGACCGGGATTGTTTGACGAAGTGAGGGCGCGGATTGGCTGAGCGCGGCAATGAATTCGGTTCGGTAACCGGTCGTGCGCGCGCCGTTGCGGCTGGTTTGATGCGGCTGCGTTGAAACGCTCTATCAAGTCAATGGCATTTTCGGGTATGTGCATCACCAAACTGGACGTTATGGACGGTATTGAAAATATCAATATCTGCGTCGGTTACGAACTGCCCGACGGCAGCAAGACCGACATCCCTGCCTTTCAGCGCGGATGCGGTGGCAGGGCTGCAAAACCGGTTTACGAAACCATGCCGGGTTGGAAGAATCGACGTTCGGCGTGAAAGTTATGACGCGTTGCCGGACAATGCCAAAGCCTATCTGGAAGCGTATCGAGGAGTTTGCGGCGCACCCGTGGCTATCGTTTCCACCGGTCCGACCGCGAAGAAACCATCGTATTGCACCATCCGTTTGCCTGATGCCGATACCGACGGTTTTAGAAGAAATGCGCCCTGCAGCCAAAATACTTGCAGGGGCTTTTTATATGGTTTACGAAGATTGGAGGCCGTCTGAAAAAGATTTGTTGTCTTTAAAGTTGCAGATACGGTTTTTCAGACGACCTCATAATATTCTACAAAAATGTGGGCATCTTGATAACCTGTGCTCTTAAGGTATAAGAGAATGGGTGCACCTGTGCCGGTTTTTCAAATAAATCAGCACGGATATTTGATATATCAAGCGTTTTGTGTCGCGTGTAGTAATGTTTCAGAATCGGTATTACTTTGAGCAGGGCAATAGTGATGTGTATTTTTAAACAACAGATTTTTAGTATTGTATCCAACCGGATTCATCTGATTAGGAGCTTGATATGTCAACCGATATACAACAACGCCCTGCCGCTTGGGAAGGTTTTGTCGGCGGTAATTTGGAAACCAATGTCGACGTGCGCGATTTTATTCAGAAAAACGATACGCCTTATGAAGGCGATGCGTCTTTCCTTGCGCCTGCGACCGAGGCGACGACCAAACTGTGGGCGGAGTGATGGAAGGCATCAAAGTCGAAAAACCGCACGCACGAACCCTACAAAATCGATGCTCAAACCGTGTCCGGCATTACCAGCCATGCGCCGGGCTATATCAATAAAGATTTGGAAACCATCGTCGGTCTGCAAACGGACGAGCCTCTGAAACGCTCAATCATGCCGTTTCGGCGGTTTGAAAATGGTACAAGACGCGTGCAAAGTGTACAACGTCGAGTTGAACCCGAAGTCAGCGAAATCTTCACCAAATACCGTAAAACCCACAACCAAAGGCGTGTTTGACGTTTATACGCCCGACATCCGCCGTTGCCGCAAATCCGGTGTGATTACCGGCCTGCCGGATGCTTACGGCTCGCGGCCGCATTATCGGCGACTACCGCCGCGTGGCATTGCACGGTATCGATTTTCTGATGGCCGACAAATTCAACCAATTCAATTCGCTGCAAGCCGATTTTGGAAAACGGCGTGAATCTGGAAGAAGTTATCCGCCGCCGCGAAGAAATCAACGACCAATACAAAGCTCGGTCAAATGAAGAAAGTGGCCGCCTCTTACGGCTCGACATTTCCGGCCCTGCGAAAAATGCGCAGGAAGCCATCCAATGGACTTACTTCGCCTACCTTGCCGCCGTTAAATCGCAAAACGGCGCCGCTATCGTTCGGCCGCGTGTCTTCGTTCTTGGACATCTACATTGAGCGCGACCTGAAAAATGGCGTAATTACCGAAACCCAGGCGCAAGAATTTATCGACCATTTGGTGATGAAACTGCGTATGGTTCGTTTCCTGCGTACGCCCGAATACGACCAACTCTTCTCAGGCGACCCGATTTGAGCATCAGATCCATCAGCGGTATGGGTTTTGGACGGCCGCACGCTGGTAACGCGCATCAACCTCCGCGTGCTGACACCCTGTACAACATGGGTCCGTCTCCCGAACCGAACATCACCGTGTTGTGGTCCGAACAGCTGCCGCAAGGCTTTAAAGAGTTTTGCGCCAAAGTGTCCATCGACACCTCGTCCATCCAATACGAAAACGACGATTTGATGCGTCCGGACTTCAGTAGCGACGACTACGCCATTGCCTGCTGCGTCAGCCCGATGGTAATCCGCGCAAACAAATGCTGATTCTTCAGCGCACGCGCCAGCGAAAAACCCCTGCTGTACGCAATCAACGGCGGCGTGGACGAAAAATCCAAAAGACCAGGTCGGCGAAAACCGAACCGATTATGGACGAAGTCTTGGACTACGACACTGTCTTTGCGCGCATGGACAAATTCATGGATTGGCTGGCAACCCAATACGTTACCGCGCTGAACATCATCCATTACATGCAGACAATACAGATTACGAAGCTGCGCTGATGGCGCTGCACGACCGCGACGTGAAACGCACTATGGCCTGCGGGCTATCGCCGGTTTGTCTGTAGCCGCCGACTCGCATCGCCATCAAATACGCCAAAGTCAAAGCCGATTCGCGATGAAAAACGGTATTGCCGTCGACTTTGAAATCGAAGGCGAATACCCGCAGTTCGGTAACAACGACGACCGCGTGGACGATATTGCCTGCGACTTTGGTGGAACGCTTCATGAAAAAAAGTGGCAACCCACAAAACTTACCGCAACGCAACGCCGACCCAGTCCGTGCTGACTATTACCTCCAACGTCGTGTACGGCAAAAACCGGCAACACGCCGGACGGCCGCCGCGCAGGTCGCACCGTTCGGTCCGGGTGCCAACCCGATGCACGGCCGCGATGTCAACGGCGCCGTTGCTTCGCTGACCTCCGTAGCGAAACTGCCGTTTCGAGTTCGCCAAAGACGGTATTTCCTACACCTTCTCCATCGTGCCGGGCGCATTGGGCAAAGATAGACTCCCGCGAACGCAACCTCGCAGGCCTGATGGACGGCTACTTCCACCACGAAGAAGGAGAGGTGGAAGGCGGCCAACATCCGAACGTCAACGTGCTGAACCGCGAAACGCTGAAGGATGCGATGGAAAAATCCCGATAAGTATCCGCAGCTTACCATCCGCGTATCGGGTTACGCCGTCGCTTCAACTCGCTGACCCGCGAACAGCAGCAGGGACGTGATTACCCGCACCTTTACTGAAACCATGTAACTGCCTGCGGAGAGGAAATAATGCCGAGCCGTCCGGCATTATTTCTATAAACCGAACCATAACGCCGAAACCGTTTTTCAGACGGCCTCTTCCAGCTTTAAAGGCCGTCTGAAAACTAACATCCCGAACCATTATGCAGACCTATACCATCAATTCCGAAACGCACCCGCCCGCAAAAGACATGGGCCACCGCCATTATCAGGGCAAAGGCATCGTACACTCCGTCGAATCGTGCGGCACAGTGGACGGCCCCCTGGCCTGCGGTACGTCCTGTTCCTGCAAGGCTGCCTGATGCGCTGCCTGTACTGCCACAATCGGGATACATGGGATTTCCATACCGACAAATGTCAGGAAATGACCGTCGAGCAGGGTGATGAAACAGGTAATGTCTTACCGTCATTACCTAGAGGCAACAGGCGGCGGCGTAACCGCAACCGGCGGCGAACCGCTGTTGCAATACGAATTTGATGCGACTGGTTCATCGCCTGCCGCGAACACGGCATCCATACCTGTCTCGACACCAACGGCTACGCGCTGCATTACGATTCCATCTTTGGAAGACCTGCTCGACCATACCAATCTCGTCATGCTGGACTTGAAACAGATAGACCCCGAAATCCATAAGGTGCTGGGTCAGCATCCCCAACACCAAAACGCTGAATTTCGCCCGCCATCTGGCCGAGCGCGGACAGTCTACCCGCGTGCGCTACGTTATCGTTCCCGGCTATACCGACGACGAGCGTTCCGCGCATCTGTTGGGCGGGATTTCATCGGGGATATGGAAAATGTCGGTGCGGTCGAGCTTCTGCCGTATCACGAACTGGGCGCGCACAAATGGGCATTGTGCGGCGATGAGTACTAAACTGAAAGGCGTGCATCCGCCGCCCAAAGAGGTTGTGCTGAAGATTAAGAAATCTTGGAAGGGTACGGAAAATCAATCATTTATTAAGTTAGCCGGAACACCCGAAAGCGAGTTTTATCTTTTAATTCACTTGTTTGTGGAAATCAAATAAGAAGTGCGGCAGCCGGATATTTTCGCGATGATAAATTTTTCAGACGGCCTCAACAGACCTCGGCATTTGTTGAGGCCGTCTGGAAAACTGCTATAATGTAAAACACCTCAGTTTCCGATACGCTGCTTACGCAACCGCCGTCATTCCCGCGCAGGCGGGAATCCAGACATGTGAAATGCAGAAACCTTCGACAGGTTTCTGCAAATTCTACAGTCTAGATTCCCGCCTGTGCGAGAATGCCGCTGATGGCAAGTGATGTATCGAAAATCAAAGTAAATTGGTTATATAAGCCTGTCCCGCAATATCGGAGATGGCGGAAAGTAAAGGCCGTCTGAAAACCTCGAATCAGGGTTTTCAGACGACTTCATTTTCCGCGTCAGAATTTCGCTTGCAACCTCAACCATGCGGTACGGCCGGGTTCGTTGACGCGCAAAGGTTTGCGTGCCTGCTGAAGGGTCGCCGCCCTTTGCTGACGAATTCGGCATAAGTTTTGTTGAACACGTTGTCTATGCCGCCTTGCAATGATGGCGTATTTGCTGAATTTCAGCCTGCATTGAGCGAGAATACGCCGAAGCCGGAAGATGCGCCGATGTCCTGACCGACGATATTGCCTTTGACCTTTGCTGTAACGGTTTTGCTTGGCCACTACGCGCCATAACGCGCCTGCGCTGAAATTTGCCGTTGTCAAAGGCGAGGGTGTTGTTCCATTCCAGCGGCGGGTTTGTGCCAAAGGTTTGCCGTCGGTACGGTTTTTCCGCTCGTAGGTATGAGGCGAGGCTGCTGCCGATTTCAGTTGGGCGCAAACGTCCATTTGACTTCGGCTTCACCGCCGAAACGCGAGGCGTTGATGTTGCGCACGCCCAAGTTCATACCTTGGCGTTCCATCAGGATGAAGTTTTTGACATCGCTGCCGAATACGGATACGGAAGCGTGGAGGTTGGGGCGTTTCCAGATGATGCCTGCATCGATTTGGCGGTTTTGTTCGGCGTGGATGGCTTTCTTTTTCAGAACGCAGGCGTTCCCAGTAGTCGGGCGCGCGCTCGGCAATGTCGCAGATCCTGCGTAGTATTTCAAGCCGTTATCCGTGTTTTCGTTCCCCAACGCAGGAAGCCGGAATCCAAGTTGAATTTCTGATGTTTCAAAGCGGGGTCGGTAACGCTGGCGGTATCGTAATGCGCTGACTTGTCATGGCGCAAGCCCGCCACCCAACGTTGTTTGTCGGTTTGCTGCCAGCGGCTTCAGTGAAAAAACGCCCCATTGTTTGAAACTTTGGTTGGGCATGTAGGGCTTGTGGCGGTAGCCGTCACCGCCGCGCTCATTGCGCACGACGTGGACGTCGTCCAGATAGTCCAGACCTGTTTGCAGATTGAGTTTGTCCCAGTCGAAGGTGGCTTTCAGACGGCCTGTATCGGTATTTCGTTTGGGGTTGTTGGCGTTTTAATCTGCATACCTGCCGGATTGCGGATGGTGCGCAGGCTGTATGTGTCCATCACGTGGTCGATTTTCGCTTTTGCCGTAGCGCAATTCGAGTTCGCTGAACCGAAGGGGTGAGGTTGCGCTGGGTAAAAACGGACGTTCCATGCGTCGCGGTCGAATTTGCTGCCGTCCATCATGCGGTCGGCGTAGGCGACCTTGGCCCCTGCTGCGTTCGTATGTGCCGGCGATGGTGGTGTTTTCGGTCGGGGTGATACGCAGTTGCAGCATTTGGCTGTCGCGTTTGAAATGGGAGTGGACGCGGTTGCCGTCGCCGTCTTTGTAGTCGTCGGCTTCGTTATGGGAAATATTGCTGCGGACGTAGCCGTATTTGCCGCCGAACTCGGCTTCAAGCGAACCGTCGCGGCGGTCGTTGCTGCCTGCGGTCAGAGTAGCGTTGACGTTGTAGGGGTTTTTCGCTGAAATCAGGGTCTTTGCGGATAAATTGCACCGAACCGCTGACCAAACCCATGCCTTGGGTTACGGTTTGAGGGCGCTGGTAACGACGACTTTGTCGAAAAGAATTCAGGTGAGATGTAGGCAGTCGGCGGGTCCATGCATACCGCAGCCGCCGTAAATAAACTGGTCGTCGGCGTTAACGGACAAACGCGAACCGCCCAAACCGCGGAACAGCGGGATCGCTCGAGCTGCCGCCTTTGCGGATGATGCTCATGTTGGGCACGGATTGCAAAGGTCTGCGCCGTCTCCGGCAGGAGGGTTGCAAAAGCAGCTTTGGGATTGAAAGTACTGCTATTGGCTTTTTGTTGTTGTGTGCCGGTAACGGTGACGGGGGAAAGGGTAACGGTTTCTTCAGCGACGGGTTCTGTATCTGCCCAAGCCTGGGATACAGCAAGGACAAGCGGCAGAACGAGTAAAGACGGGCGTCTCATTTGGGTGCTCCTTTTATGTGTGTAGTCCGTGGGTTATAGAAGTCTACTACTTTAGTAGTATATATAAGGTCAGTTAATTTGTGAAAATGACAAAACAGGGTTGTTTAATTTAAGTCAATATTTTTATGGCATATAGTCAACAGAGTAAATTTTGATATGGTGAAATATTTAAAGAAAACAGCAACAGGCATATTTCGATAGCCTTACCAGCCGGACAAGGAAAGGACAAAATTGTCGTTGCGGCAAAAGGCCGTCTGAAACATTTTTCAGACGGCCTTCCCGCTATCACGCCGTTAAATCGAATATTCAATCAACTCGTTCTGCGAGAACACATAAACCTGTTTCGGTACCAATGCCAATTCCCCGCCCTGCAGACAAATCCAGCCTTGAGGCGTCGCTGCCTGCCAGCGTGATGTGTACGTCTTGTTTGCCGTGTTTCACCAAAACGTGCGTCAGTGCGCCGACGGCGTGGATTTTTCTCGATTTCGGCGCGGATCATCGGGGTTTTCGTGTTCGGCGGCGATCTGCCATTCGTGCGGGCGGATGTAGCCGGTGGCGGTTTGTTCCTGCCATTTGTATTGCGCGTCCAATTTCCACGCGAAGCCGTTGTAATGCCAGATGCCTTTTTCGATTCTGCCTTCGAAAGGCGTCGGTCTCGCCGAGAAATTCGGTAACGAAGGCGTTTTCAGGGTTTGCGGTAAATGGCTTCGGCGCTGCCAGTTTGCTCGATTTTTGCCGTGGTTCATGACGACGATTTCGTCGGAAACTTCGAGGGCTTCTTCTTGGTCGTGGGTACCAAGAATGCTGGTTACGCCTAGGGTTGTGATGGATGTCGCGCAGCCAGGGTGCGCAATTCTTTGCGCACTGGCATCCAGCGCGCCGAAGGGTTCGTCCAGGAGCAGGAGTTTGGGTTCGACGGCGAGGGCGCGGGCGAGGGCGATGCGTTGGCGTTGGCCGCCGAGAGCTGGTGCGGATAGGATTTGGCGAGGTGGGAGAGCTGTACGAGTTTGAGCAATTCTTCGACTTTGGCGGATTTGTTCTTTGGACGGGCGTTCGGACTTGCGGGCAATACGGTCAAACCGAAGGCGACGTTGTCAAACACGTTCTATGTGGCGGAAGAGGGCGTAGTGTTGGAATACGAAAGCTGACTTTGCGCTCGCGCACGTGTCTTTGGCGGTTACGTCTTGCCCGTCAAAGAGAATATTGCCGCCGTCGGCGTTTTCCAGTCCGGCGATGATGCGCAGGAGCGTGGTTTTGCCGCAGCCGGAAGGGCCGAGCAGGGAAACGAGTTTGCCGGTGGGACGTTGAGGTTGATGTTTTTCAGCGCGTGGAACGCTCCGAAGTGTTTGTTTAGGTTTTGGATGGTGATGCTCATGCTGCGTTCCTTTCGGCGGCGGCGAGTTTTTTATCTTGTAATTTTGTGATGATGTTCTGCACCGCCAGCGTCGCCAGTGCTAAAAAGTGCCAATACGCCGGAGAGGGCGAATGCGCCGGTGAAGTTGTATTCGTTGTAGAAGATTTCGACCAAAAGCGGGATAGTGTTGGTTTCGCCGCGTATGTGTCCCGATACTACGCTGACCGCGCCGAACTCGCCCATCGCGCGGGCGTTGGTGAGGATGATGCCGTAGAGCAGCGCCCATTTGATGTTGGGCAGGGTAACGCGCCAGAGCATCTGCCAGCCGCTGGCGCCGAGAATCAGCGCGGCCTGTTCTTCGCTGTCGCCCTGCGCCTGCATTAGAGGAATGATTTCGCGTGCGACAAAGGGGAAGGTAACGAACAGCGTCGCCAGAATAATGCCGGGGATGGCGAAGATAATCTGTATGCCTTGCGCTTCGAGCCAGCCGCCCAGTGCCGTGTGCGCCGAACAATAAGACGAACATCAAACCGGCAACCACGGGCGATACGGAAAACGGCAAATCGAGCAGGGTGGTCAGCAACTGCTTGCCGCGGAAGTCGAAACAGGGTCAGCAGCCACGCCATCGCCACGCCAAGACGGCATTGGCAGGAACGACCACCGCGGCGGTAATCAGGGGTGAGCTTGATCGCCGCCCACGCTTCAGGGTCGGTAAGAGATTGCAGGTACAAATCCCAACCGCCTTTCAGCGCTTCGTAAAACACGGCGACAAGCGGTACGACCAGCATCAGCGTAGGAACCCTAAGCGCGACGGCGGTCAGCAGCACGCGCAGCCAGCGCCAGTTCGGTCAGGTTGGGATTGATGGAATAGGGTTTCATGGCGGTGGTGTTCTCTGGTTGGTTTTAAGATGTTTGCAGGTCGTCTGAAAAAGCGTTTTCGATGGGGCGGTTCGTCAGACGACCTTTTTCTTTATGGATTAGAGGGGAATACAAAACGTCTAGCTGCCGTCGTTCCCGCGCTGGCAGAATCCATTGAGTGAATTTCGGCTGCCTTATTGATTTTTCTGTTTTCCTGTTGCCTTGCGATTCGGACCTCGCCTGCGGGTATGCCGGCTAAACAGGGATTTCAGACGACTTTTCACGGTAGGGATCGAGATTCTTGAATCAGACAAAATATCAATGTTCCGTTTTTCTGGTTTCGGGTGTCAAAACGTCGGATTCAAAATCCGACACACTTTTTCAGACGACCCTCAACCCTTCGCGCGAACGCCTGCTCAACGCCCACTGCATCACGTTCAGCGCAAACAGAATCACAAACGAAACCAGCAGCATAAACAACGCCACCGCCGACGCGCCCTGCTACGTCGAACTGTTCCAGCTTGCCCGTAATAATCAGCGGCGGATTTTCGAAAACCATCGGAATGTTGCCCGCGATGAAAATCACCGAGCCGTATTCCCCCGTTGCCCGCGCGAACATCATGCCCCGCACCGGTTAAGAGCGCCAGCGTGATTTCCGGCAGCAGCACGCAGCGGAACGTCGTGAAGCGGTTTTGCCCCCAAAGGCCGCCGCTTCCTCATATTCGCCCGACAATTCCTCCAATACCGGCTGCACGGCACGGACGATAAAGGGCAGGCTGACGACAACCAGCGCAATCCAAAATGCCGACGGGCGTAAACGCGATTTTGATGCCTAAAGGCTCGAGCGGCCTATCCAACCGTTGGGCGCATACAGGGTCGCCAACGCGATGCCCGTAACCGCCGTCGGCAGCGCAAACGGCAAATCGACCACGCACGTTCACCAGCCCCTTGCCCGGAAATTCATAGCGCACCAACACCCGCCACCAGCGTGCCGAACACGATATTGGTCAGCATCGCATCAAAACGACATCCGCAAACTCAGCCACACCGCCGCCAACACGTTCGGCTCGGCAATCGTGTTCAAAAAGCCGCCCCAGCCGATTTCCGCCGCCTTCGCCGCCATCATCGCAAACGGTAAAACCACCGAAGCGACAGGCACAATACGGTCAGGCCGAGGCTGATTTTGAAGCCGGGCAGTACGCTGGGCGTTTTTGAGCAGTAACATAATCGGGATTTTGAATGATTGAAAGCAGGTGTTTACTTTACCGAGGCCGTCTGAAAAAGGGAAAGAATGGTTGTTTGGTGCAAAGATGATTTTGTTAAAAGGCGCACGGCCTTTTTCAGACGGCCTCCGACGGAAAATGCCGGGAGATGAGGGCGGGCAGAGAAAAAGGCCGTCTGAAACGGACAAACCGATGTTTCAGACGGCGCAATCTGTGAAATCAAGCTGTAAAACAGCCTTATTGAAGCTGCACGCCGAAAGGGCATATCGATTTTTCTGCCATTGCGTGCTTTCGTAGGCGAGCGCGTCGCCGATAAGCGGGTGCTGCTCCAGCCAGTTCCGGCTGATGCGCAGCATGAAGCCTTTTCCCGTGCTGTCGGGGCGGAGTTGGGTAAACGGCGGCAACTCCAGCGGCATCCGCGCGCGGCAGAACAGGGCGGCGAGGCGCAGCGACAGGATGGCGTACCACATCATTTCGTTGCTGCCGACGATTTCGGTCATTTTTCTGACTCTCGCCGCGGTGCCCTCAATACCAGTTGCGCCAGTACGGACTGTTCTTTGCGCGAAAAACCGGGCATGTCGGCGTTTTCCAGAATATAGGCCGGAATGTTTGTGGTAGCCCGGTATGCGAAAATGTCCAGTCCCGATTTCGTGCAGGCAGCCGGCCCAGCTCAGATACTGTTTCCATAAAGTCAGGCTTTGCACGGGCACGTTGTGTTCGTGGCAGAGGCTTTCCATGAATTTTTGCGCGGTATCGGCGACGCGGTTGGCCTGGTTGAGGCTGACGTGGTAGCGGTGCTGGAATTCCGCCGTGGTCTGCTCGCGCATGTCTTCGTTGAGGCTGCGGCCGATAAGGTCGTAGAACACCCCGTCGCGCAGGGGCAGCTTCGGTTACCGTCATTTTGCGGATTTCCAGCTCTTCGAAGGCCGCCATCATGACCGCCAAACCGCCGGTAAACACTTCCACGCGCTCCGGTTTCAGGTTCTCGAATTTGGCTTTTTCACCGAACCCGCAGCGGTGATGCGTTCAGCCAGTTCTTCATGCCTTCGTGAGGTGATGTCGGCTTCCTCGCGGATATTCGGCCGCCAGCACGTCGCGGATGGATTTGGCCGAACCGGAGGTGCCGATGGCGAAAGTCCCAGCCGGCGCGCTTCATCAGCTTGCTGATGCGCTGGATCTCGTTGCGCGCGGCGGCGATGGCCGCCTGAAAGTCTTTATTGCCGATTTTGTTTCTGGAAAAACGCATACTGTATGTAACGCAACCCAACGGCAGGCTTTCGGTATGGGTCGGCCGCAGGTCGGAGCCGATCGACGAACTCGGTCGACCGCCACCGATGTCGATAACCAGCATCCGGTCGCCGTTGGGCGGCAGGGGTGTGGACGACGCCGGTGTAAATCAGGCGTGCCTCTTCGCGGCCTGCAATCACTTCTATCGGAAATCAGCGCGGCTTCGGCTTTGGGAATGAAGTCGCCGATATTTTTGGCGACGCGGAAAGTGTTGGTCGCCACGACGCGCACCTGTTCCGGTTGGAAGCCGCGCAGCCGTTCGCCGAATTTGGCCAGACATTCCAGGCGCGTTCCTGCGATTCTTCGCTCAGGTTTTTCTGTTCGTCCAAACCGGCGGCAAAAGCGCACCATCTGTTTGAAGGAATCGATGATTTTCAACTGGCCGTTGTGGTTTTCGCAAATCTGGAGGCGGAAACTGTTGGAACCTAAATCGACGGAAGCGAGGACGTTGGTCGGGATGGCAGTCATGACGGTATACCGGTTGGTTGGAATGCCTGTATGTTACCCTTTGCCTTGAGGACTGTCATCTGCTTTACGATTTTTCGGTTTTCCGCTTTATAAGAGGGCGGGATAATTTTTATAATAAGGCCGTCTGAAAAAGGTTTTCGAACGGCCTGCCGATAACTTTACTGATAACCTGCTTGGCTGCATTATGGACACGTTCTTATTCAATCACCCGTATCTTTGCAACGCCGCCGCCTGCTGCGCCGGAAGCGCGCTGCTTTTTATCGCCTTCGCTGGCGCTGGCCGGCGCGCAGCGCCGAAGAAACCCTGTCGGACGACGTTGCTTCGGTGATGCGCGGTTCGATTAACAACGTCAAATCCGCCGCGGCTGGTGTTCGCTTCCGCGCAGGAAGGCGAACGCTGGCTTTCGGCGATGTCGTCCCCGTTTGGCAAGATATGTGCCCGACGAGGCGACCGCCGCCGCCTGCTGGTCAACATCCGGTATGAAGCCAGCCGCGCCGGGCTGGACCCCAAGTCGTACTCGGACTCATCGAAGTGGAGGCGCGTTCCGGCAATACGCCATCAGCGGCGTCGGCGCGCGCGGCCTGATACAGAGTCATGCCGTTTTTGGAAAAAACTATATCGGCAAACCGTCGCATAATCTTTTCGACATCCGCACCAACCTGCGCTACGGCTGCACCATCCTGCGCCACTACAATAATCTGGAAAAGCGGCAACCTTTACCGCGCGCTGGCGCGCCTCACGCGCAGTCTCGGCAGCGGCAAATATCCGAACGCCGTTTTTGGGCGCGTGGCGCAACCGCTGGCAAGTGGGGCTGACTCCCCCGCGCACGGCACGACATGCAAAAACAAACCGTTCCTGTATAATCGACCTTTCTCCCGCCGGCCGTCTTTCAGACGGCCTGATGCGATATATACCGGCGGACGGCGATGTCCGGCAACAGGTCAAAGTGTTCGGCTTTCCCGAAGGCCGTCTGAAAATAATTATGGCAAGACAAAACCACACTCAAAGTGTTTCCGTCCGAGATGGCGGGCGGGCGTAACGCTGTCGGGCGTGTACGCGCTGCGTATGCTCGGCATGTTTCTGGTGCTGCCCGTATTGTCGCTGTATGCGGCGTCGCTGCCAGCGCGGAAAACAACAAAACGCTGGTCGGCATGGCGATGGGCATCTACGGATTGACGCAGGCTGCGTTGCGGTTGCCGCTGGGCATCGCATCCGATAAGTTCGGCCGCAAAAAAAGTCATCTACGTCGGTCTGATGGTTTTTGCCGCAGGCGGTTTTTCTTACCGCCGCCGCCGATTCGCTGCATATGCTGGTGGTGGCGCGGGCGAGTACAGGGTGCGGGTGCGGTCAGCGCGGCGGTAACGGCGCTTTTGGCGGATTTGACCCGCGACGAAGTGCGTACCCGTGCGATGGCCATGATAGGTTTGAGCATCGGCCTGACTTTTTCCGTCAGTTTGGTGTTGGCGCCGGTGATTGCCGATTTTATCGGCGTGCCCGACCTGTTTATGCTGACCGGCGCACTGACCGTTTCCAGTATCGCCGTGGTGGCATGGATGACGCCCGATCCGGAAGTGTCGAAAATTCCGCTGAAGACGCACAAACCCAGCCGTCGCGTATGGGCGAAGTGTTGAAAAACCGCCAGCTTTTGACTCTGGATTTTCGGCATTTTCGCCCTCCACGCCGCACAGATGGCCTTGTTTACCGCATTGCCGTTTGCGTTGGAAAAATCTGGGGCTGATGAAAATCCAACACTGGAAAGTCTATCTGCCTTCTACCGTTACAGGCCTGATTGTGATGATTCCGCTGATTATCGTCGGCGAAACGCGCGGCAAAACTGAAGCAGGTGTTCGTGCTCGGTATCGCCTGCATCGCGCTGGCGCAGGCGGGATTGCTGTTCGGCCTGCATTCGGTTTGGCTGATTACCGGCTATCTGGTCGTTTACTTTATCGGTTTTAACGTGTTGGAAGCCAGCCTGCCGTCGATGGTGTCGAAAAATCGCGCCGCCCGACCTCAAAGGTACGGCGATAGGGGGTGTACAACGTACAGTCGGTCGGCCTGTTTGTCGGCGGTGCATCGGGCGGGTTGCTGTTTCAACGATCTACGGTTTGCCAGCATCTTCGCCTTTTGCTGCGTATTGATGGGGGTGTGGTTGTTGATTGCGCTGTGCTCGCCCGCACCGAATCCCGTGAAAAACATCAGTATGCCGGTCGGAACGCAATGGCGCTGCAATACCGATTGCTCTTCCGTGCCCTGTCGGGTTGGACGGCGTGAAAGCGTCGCATTCCAGTGCCGACAGGCAAACTGTTTATATCAAGGCGTTGCAGAAAGGGTTTGACCAGGGGCCGCCGAAAAATCATTTCAGGAGTTTAAACATTATGTCATTGAACAAAGTTACATCCTTATCGGCCGCTTAGGGGCGCGACGAAGTCCGCTACCTGTGCCCAACGGCGAGGCAGTCTGCAATTTCAGCGTTGCCACCAGTGAAACTTGGAACGACCGCAACGGCCGGCGCGTAGAGCGTACCGAGATAGCACTTTGACATCACCATATACCGCCGTTTGGCCGAAATCGCCGGACAATACCTGAAAAAGGCAGATCAAGTGTATCTGGAGGGCGTATCCAAAAGCCGTAAATACCAAGGCAAAGACGGCATCGAGACGCACCGCATACGACGATTATCGCCAACGAAATGAAAATGTTGGGCGGCCGCAACGACAACAGCGGCGGCGCACCTTTCACTGACGACAGCGGTTTACAACCAAGGCGGCTACCAACAAAGCACCACCGCAGCAACAATACCAAGCCGCCCGCAAAACCAAGAGCCTCCTGCAGCCCCCGCCGCCAAGCTCCCGCCGCTCCGGCTGCGCCAGTTGAAGACATCGACGACGATATTCCGTTTTAGCCCCGATACCTGTTTGGAGGCCGTCTGAAAAATTCATACAATGTTTCAGACGGCCTGTAACTAACGATTTGGGTACATTGTCTGGTAAAAACCGATTGGTCGTTGCAGTTTTGATGGTTTTTGGTAAAATGCACGTGTCAGAAATTATCCACTACAAGCCGCCGAATCCGCGCGGCTTGTATTTTATTATTATGCTTTACCGGAGGATCCGTCCGGTATAACAGGCTGGAAATCATATGTTGAAGGCGGGTAGGCCGCTTTAACGCAGAGTAAAGATGCATCCCATTGACCGTACGCGGAGCCGAGTTGCTGAAGCAGGGGTGCAACACCTTAAGCGTCGCACGTCCGAAATTATCGAAGCCATCGCCGAAGCCCGTTCGCACGGCGATTTTGTCTGAAAAACGCCGAATACAGAAGCTGCCAAAGAAAAACAAGGCTTTATCGAAAGGCCGCATTTCCGAATTGGAATACAAATTGTCTGTGGCACACATCATCAACCGGCCGAAATCCACGCCGAAGGAAAATCGTATTCGGTTCGACTGTAACGCTGGAGGACATGGAAACCGAAGAACAGGTTACCCTATCAGATCGTGAGGGAAGACGAGGCAGACATCAAAGAGCGCAAAAATTTATGTAGGCTCCCCGATTGCCCGCGCCCTTATCGGTAAAGAAGAGAGGCGATGTAGCCGAGGTACAGGCGCCCGGCGGTGTGCGCGAGTATGACATCATCGCCGTCGAATATATTGATTTTCGAATAGTTGAGGCCGTCTGAAAAGGTGGAGATTCAACTTTTCAGACGGCCCTCTGATCCCTGAGTTAGCCGAATTTTGTTTTGACCGCCAAGCAGACCGTTTGGCATATGGCGCGGTATTTCGCGCATGTTTTGGCGACGATATGTGATCGTTTATATTGATAAAGCATTTGTTGCGTTCCGAATGCTGTATGTAAATAGTTTTGAGGCCGTCTGAAAATATTTTTCAGACAGCGCTGCTGGATGTGTCGGGTCGGTCGTATCAGGCTGCAGGTTTTTACGCCACAAAACCAAAAGCTTGCCGATGTGCTGTGCAGGTTGAGCGTCGACAGCTTCGCACAATGCGTCGCAAATGGCGATACGCTCAGCACGGTCATCGCCGAAGATGCGGATTTAATCAGTTCGTGCGCGGTCAGCGCGGCATCGGTTTCTTTGATGACGGCCTCGGTCAGACCTTGTTGTCCGACCATCACTACGGGGTTGAGGTGGTGCGCGCGTGCTTTTAATTCCAAAATTTCTTTCGTGCTCAGTTTTTCGTTGGCCATTTTGTTTGTACTAAATAAGGATAATGAGAGCCTTATTGTACGCGAATCGCGGTATGGCTGCATCGGATTTTTGTCGACAGATTCAGGTATTCCCTGCGGAAAAAGTAACGTACAATAAAATATTTTTGTCGAGCGAAATAAACGATGGCGGTTCACTCGAAAATCTTCTAAAGGCTGGTTGCATGAGCATGTTAACGACCGTTATGTGCATATGGCGCAAAAGGACGGCTATCGTGCACGCGCGGCATATAAACTTTTGGAAAGTGTGTAGAAAGATAAATTAATCAAGCGGGGAACAGTGCTTGCCGATTTGGGCAATGCGCCGGGAAGCTGGTCGCAGGTGGCGGCAAAGTTGGTCAGTGATTCGGGCAAGGTGTTTGCGCTGGATATTTGCCGATGGATGAAATTGAGGGCGTTTCTTTTTATCAGAGGCGATTTTCAGGAAGACGATGTGTTCGCACGGTTTGAGATCTTTATTGGCCAGCCGGCCGTTAGACCTTGTAATTTGCGATATGGCGCCCAATATGTCGGGTAACGCCGTCACGGATCAGGCGCGCAGTTATTATCTGTGCGAGTTGGCTTTGGATTTTGCCGCCAACCATCTGAAAACAGAGCGGCAATGGATTAAGTATTTCAGGGTGCAGGATTTCAGGAGTACCTACGGCGGCCATGCGTGCGGTGTTCGGTACGGTGCAGACACGCAAGCCGGGCATCCACCAATCGTTCCAGTGAGATTTATTTATTGGGCGAAATAAACGCTGACAAGGTGTGCTGCCTGCTTTAAAAATCTTCCTTTCATTTACCTTTTTATGGAGCCTGTTTCAGTGGGAATACCATTAAACATTTGCTGGTCTGGTTGGCCTTGGGCGTGGCTTTGATGGCTGCGTTCAATGCAATCAGCGAAAGCGTGAAAATAGCCAACAAATCAGTATTCGCAGTTTTATCCAACAGGTAAACAGTGGCGAAGTATCCAGCGTCAACATCGAAGGGTCTGTTGTCAGCGGCTATCTGATTAAGGGCGAGCGCTCCGATAAAGAGTCCGTTTTTACCAATGCGCCTTTGGATGACAACCTGAGTCGAAACATTGTTGGACAACAGGTCCGCGTGAAAGTAACGCCGGAAGAAAAACCGAGTATGCTGGCCAGCCTGTTTTAGCCTGCTGCCCGTATTGCTGCTGATTGGCGCGTGGTTTCTATTTTATGCGTATGCAAAAGCGGCGGCGGAGGCAAGGGCGGTGCATTCTCTTTCGAGCAAAAAGCCGCGCCCGCCTGCTGGATAAAGATGCCAACAAAGTTACCTTTTGCCGATGTTGCCGGTTGCGACGAAGCGAAAGAAGAAGTACAGAAATCGTTGATTATCTGAAAGCGCCGAACCGCTATCAAAGTTTGGGCGGCCGTGTGCCGCGCGGTATTTTGCTGGCGGGCGGTCCGGGTACAGGTAAAACCCTTTGTTGGCTCAAAAGCGATCTGCCGTCGAGAGCAGGCGTGCCGTTTTTCAGTATTTCCGGTTCTGATTTCGTCGAAATGTTTGTCGGCGTCGGGTGCAAAGCCGTGTGCGCGATCATGTTCGAGCAAGCGAAGAAAAACGCGCCGTGCATCATTTTATTGACGAAATCGATGCCGTAGGCCGGCAGCGTCAGTGCCGGTTTGGGCGGCGGCAATGACGAACGCGAACAAACCTTGAACCAGCTTTTCGGGTGGAAATGGACGGTTTGAGAAGTAACCAGACCGTTATTGTCATTGCCGCGACCAACCGTCCCGACGTACTGGATCCCTGCCCTGCAACGTCCCCGAGCCGTTTCGACCGCCAAGTGGTTGTTCCGTTGCCTGATATTCGCGGCCGTGAGCAGATTTTGAAAGGTGCATTCGAGTGCCTTTGGACGCATCCGTGGTTGGTTTCATTGGCACGCGGCACCCCTGGGTTTTCCGGTGCGGATTTGGCAAACTTGGTTAATGAGGCTGCCCTGTTTGCTGGCCGCCGCAACAAAATCAAAAGTCGACCAAAGAGCGATTTTGAAGATGCCAAGACAAAATCTATATGGCCCCGGAACGCCGCAGCATGGTGATGCACGAGACGAAAAACGCGCCACTGCCTACCACGAAGCGGGGTCATGCGATTGTAGCGGAAAGCTTGCCGTTTACTGATCCGTCCACAAAAGTAACCATCATGCCGCGCGGCCGTGCGCTGGGTCTGACTTGGCAGCTTCCTGAACGCGACCGTATCAGCATGTATAAAGACCAAATGCTGAGCCAGCTTTCCATTTTTGTTCGGCAGCCGCATTGCCGAAGACATTTTTCGTCGGCCGTCATTTCTACCGGCGCATCCAACGATTTTCGAGCGTGCCACCCAGATGGCGCGCGAGATGGTAACGCGTTACGGCATGAGCGACAAAAATGGGCGTGATGGTTTTCATGCCGAAAATGAAGGCGAAGTGTTCCTAGGGACGCAGCGTTACCCGCTCGCAGCATATTTCCGAAAAAACGCAGCAGGAAATCGATGCTGAAGTGCGCCGCATTTTTGGACGAACAGTATGCGGTCGCCTACAAAATCCTAGATGAAAAACCGCGACAAAATGGAAACCATGTGCAAAGCGCTTGATGGGTGGGAAACCATTGATCGCGATCAGGTGCTGGAAATTATGGCGGGCAAACAGCCCAGCCCGCCCTAAAGATTACAGCCACAACCTGCGACAGGATGAGGGAAGGTGAAAGCATCTGAAGCTCAGGCAGCGGATACTATCAACCGGCAGGGCCGAACCTGAACCGATGCCGATAGAAGCTCAGGAAAAGCTAGTCGGGATAAAGCCTGATTGGGCGATAGAGAAACGGCGGTTTGTGGAATACCGCCGTTTTTATTCCTGAATCGTAAAAACAGGCCGTCTGAAATATTCAGACGGCCTGTTTCGTTACTATATTTTGCTGTTTTGAGGCGTTTGGTTTTATAGCCGCTTTGTTCAAAATTACAAATACTTGCGCATTGGTTCGCATTTGACTGACCGTTTCGTTCAGCGGCAGTACCGCTGCGCCCAGCGATTCCGTAACCGTTCAGCCGGTAAAACCGGAACGGGTTTAACGGGGCGTAGAGTTTCGCCAAAACTCAGGCCTGCACGCGCAGCCAGTTCTTCGGCGCGGGAGAGCAGCGCAGTGCCCAAACCTTGGTTTGTGGACGAACGGATGGACGTAAAGCGCGTCAAGTTGGGCTTCTTTGAAGTCCCACTTGGAAACCTTGTACCACGCCTTTATATTCGACCACCCACAATGCTTTCTTCTTGTCTTCCATCGCTTCGATATAGCTTTCCATCCCCAGCAGCTCTTCCATGCCTGTAATACGCGTTCGTCGTAACTGCGGATGCCGGTATATTACACGGCGTGGCGGTGGGCATTGTGGATGAAGCGGCAGTCTTGCCAGTTGGCGGGGCGGAGTACGGTCAGCGAGGCTCATGTTCAGGGTTTGGTAAACGGGTTTCAGACGGCCTTTGAAGAGTGAGGGCCGTCTGAAAAGGATAAAACGTCAGATTGGAATTAAATATGTTGAATGATAAAGATAAACCAGTTCGGCATCAAGGTATCGGCATGAGGGTTTGGCTTTCAGACGGCCTCTAGATACGTCAAAGCAGGCTGCGGAGTTTTTGCGACTGTTGCAGCGCAGCATCGGCATCAGCAGCCAAGACGGTGAAATGTCCCATTTTGCGGCCTTTCCGCGCGGCTTTTTGCCGTATAGGTGCAGGTGTGTATTCGGATGGCTTTGCAACGGCAGCCAATTCAGTTCGCCGCCGTCTTCCTGCCAAACGTCGCCCAAAATATTCGCCATGCAACATGAAGAAAGCAACTTGGTATCGGCGGGCGGCAGATTGCACATAATGCGTACCTGCTGCTGGAACTGGTCTGCGGCGCAGGCATCCAGCGTATGGTGGCCGGAATTGTGCGGGCGCGGAGCGATTTCGTTGACGACCAATTCATGCGTGTCGCCGACGACGAACATTTCCACCGCCAACACGCCAACATAATCAATTCGTCCGCCAAGCGTTGCGCCATCTGCCGCGCCTGTTGTTGCACGTCGGCACTCAGCCGCGCGGGGACGATGGAATAAGCCAAGATGCCGTTTTCGTGGATATTTTCGGCGGGGTCAAAGGTTTGCACGTTTTCATTGTTCAGACGGCATACGACCACGGAAATTTCGCCGCGTAAATCCACCATTTTTCCAAAACGCAATCCACACCGCGTGTTCGGCAAACGCGGCGTTGAGTTCGTCCACCGTTTTGACGCGGATTTGACCTTTGCCGTCGTAGCCCAAAGTGGCCGTTTTCAAGATGCCGGGCAAAAATTGCGCGCTTTCTTCTGCTGATGTCGTCTGAACAGCAAAGACCACTTGGTACGGCGCGGTTTGCAATCCTGCTTTGCGTATCCACGCTTTTTCCTGGATACGGTTTTTGCGCGATGGCGACGCAGTCGCCGCTGGGGAAAACGTTGGTATGTTTTGCCAAAAAGCGCATCGCGTCGGCATTGACATTTTTCAAATTCAGTAGTAACCGCCGCGCATTTGCCAACTCGTCTAAGGCGGCGTGGTCGTCAAACAGCGCGCACAAATGGCGGTCGGCAAATTCCGCCGCCAGCGCGTTCGGATCAGGGGTCGAGTACGGTTACTTTGTAGCCCATGGTTTTGGCGGCAACGGTAAACATTCTGCCTAATTGTCCGCCGCCGAGGATGCCGAGCATGGAAGGGGAGAATGGGGATTTGTTCATAGCGTTTTAATCTGTCTGTTGTTTATTTCTGGTCGTCTGAAACCGTTAATCCGTCATTCCCGCGCAGGCGAGAATCCAGAAGGGTAAATACCCTGCAATGTTTAAAGATTCCTGAAACCTAAGAGTCTGGATTTCCCGCCTGCGCGGGAATGACGAAATTCAAAGGGTACTAGGGTTAATTTACATGTTTTATGGAAATGATGGTTATTTAATAATTTCAAACCATAAATCCTGCCAACCTGGATTTTTCTCTTCAATAAGGCGCAGCTTCCATTGCCGATTCCATTTTTCAATTGCTTTTCCTGGTAATGGCGTGTTCCATTGTGGAATGCAGTTCGTACCAAACCAACATGGTTACATGATGCTGATTTGTAAATCCTTGCGCCAAATGTTCTCATATGTTGGTAAACACGTTGGATGAGATTGGATGTTACACCGATATACAGCGTTCCATTTCGTTGGCTTGTGGTATGTAAACGGCAGGTTGCATCATGTTTCTGCACTTTACTGCGTCATTCCCGCGTAGGCGGAATCGAAACCTCAATCTTTCAGAAATATCTTAGAGATTCCCGTAATTTCAAATTTCTGGATTCCCGCCTACACGGGAATGACGCAGTAAAGGTAGCTGTTCTAATCAAACGATTGCTGCTTATTGTTGGATTTTCAGACGGCCTGTTGATTCCTTAAAGGCCGTCTGAAAACTCAAAGTCTACCTATCAACCCTTCCTGCACCATCTGCGCCGCCCTGACCACCGCTCAGGCTTTTGTTCTGCGTTTCCTGCCATTCGGAGGTCGGGTCGGAGTCGGCGACGTACCTGCGCCGCTTTGGACGTATAGCGTGTTGTTTTTCACTACGGCGGTACGGATGGCAATCGCCAAATCCATGTCGTTGTTGAAACCCCAGACGCCGACGGCGCCGCCGTAGATGCCGCGTTTGCTCGGTTCGACTTCTTCGATGATTTCCATGGCGCGGACTTTGGGTGCACCGGAGAGTGTGCCGGCGGGGAAAGTGGCGGCGAGGATGTCCATGTTGGTGACGCCCTCTTTCAGACGGCCTTCGACGTTGGAAACGATGTGCATCACATGGGAGTATTTTTCAATCACCATTTTGTCGGTTACTTTGACTTCGCCTGTTTTGCTGATGCGACCGACGTCGTTGCGCCCCTAAATCGATAAAGCATGACGTGTTCGGCGATTTCTTTGGCGTCGCTTAATAAATCCTGCTCGTTGGCAAGGTCTTCGGCAGGGAGTTTTTGCCGCGCAGGCGCGTGCCGGCGATGGGACGGACGATGACGTCGTCGCGTTCGCGGCGGACGAGGATTTCGGGCGAGGAACCGACGATGTGGAAATCGCCGAAATCGTAGTAAAAAGAGGTAAGGCGAAGGGTTGAGCGTACGCAGGGCGCGGTAGAGGGCGAGCGGGCTGTCGGTGAATTCCATGCTCATGCGCTGGCTGGGGACGACCTGCATGCAGTCGCCTGCGAAGATGTAGTCTTTGATTTTGTTGACGCAGGGCTTTGAACGGCTCTTCACCGAATTCGCTGACGGCTTCGGTGTGTTTGCTGCCGAGCGAGGCGGGATGGCGCAGCTCTGACGCAACTGGGTGCGGATGTCTTCGAGGCGTTCGCGGGCGCGTTCGTAGCCGTCGGGCTGCAAGGGTCGGCGTAAACGATGAGGGTGGATTTTTACCGCTCAAATTGTCGATAACCGCCAACTCTTGCGACAGCATCAGCAAGATGTCGGGCGTGCCGAGCAGGTCGGCTTTGGCGGTGTTTTTCAGGCGGTGGGCGAAGTGTTCAGAAATTGTAGATGGTTTCGTAACCGAAGTAGCCGACCAGTCCGCCGGTAAAGCGCGGCAGGCTTGGGATTTCAGAGCGTTTTTGAAGCGGTTGTGGAAGGCTTCGATAAAGGGCAGCGGATTGCCGTCGTGTTGTTCGACGATTTCGCCGTTTTGATAGACATCGACGTGTTTGCCGCTAGCTTTGAGATAGTGGCTGCAAGGCAGGCCGATAAAGGAATAGCGGCCGAAACGTTTCGCCGCCGACAACGGATTCGAGCAGGTAGGTATAGGGGCGGTTGGCGAGTTTTGAGATAGAGGGAAAGCGGCGTATCAAGTCGGCAGGAGTTCTTGCACGAGCGGGATGCGGTTGTAGCCTTCGGCGGCAGGGCTTGGTATTCTTGTTTGCTGATCATGTTTCACTCCGTTGAAGCGGATGTTTCAGACAGCCTGGCGGAATAGCCAACGCGTTTGTTTTCTTTGATGGCGTTGCCGCGCGTTGCTGCCTTTATTGAGAAATAGTTGCGTCGGATATAGATGTTAAAGAATGTGAAAAGTATAGCAGTTTATCGGTTGGCGGTGAATCAGGCCGTCTGAAAGGAAAAAGCACTATCGGGCGGATGGTGCTCTTGCCAAACAGGTTCAGAGGGCCGGGGAGGTTTTGCTTTTTGCGGCTGTTTTTCCATTTGAAAAAGTAACCGCGCATATGGGTATCAGCGCGAGGATGAATTTGAACGTCCAGCCTGCGTACCACGGTTTGTTCACGATAATGGCTTGGTTTTCCATGCCAGGGTACGATGATGTCTTTTTACGGCGTACCAATCGAGGAACGGCCACCAGCAGGCGACCAACAGGCCCAGTAGGGACGGGCCAGATTAATCGGCTGTAATTGCGCTGCCACAAGGAAAAGCTCGCTGCGGCCCAAATCAGGGTCAGGGCGGCAATCAGCAGAGAAGTTTGCGCGGGCGCTCCGAAATAGCCGCAGAGAAGTAGGTCAGGATGACCCATCGAGCAGCTAAAACCAACATAATCAATTCTTCAGGGGCGTTTGAACATTGCGGGTCTCCGGACGGAACAGTGGATTTTGCCCACTATACCCCAAATCACTGCCGCTGTTAAGGAAGGCGGCGGGCCGAAAAGAGTTTCAGACGGCCTGATTCTGTGGCAGAATCATTTATATCGATACGAAGGACGGGATATGGCGGCAAAAATCATCATCAGCAGCCACAGCAGCGGCTTGGGAAAAGCGCTGGCCGAGCTTTATTTGGAACAGATTGTCCGGTTTTGGGGGATTGCACGAAGGATGCTGCCGCCACGAGAAGGCTTGCAACAGTGTACGCTGGATTTGTCCGACAGCGGAACGCTGGCCCGCTGGCGAAAGCGGTGCGCCGGAGGCGTTTATAAACGATTGCCGGACGAGCTTGTCCTCATTAATAATGCAGGCACGGTTGCTCCGAGCGCAGTATGCGGCAGGCAGAGGCCGTCTGGGAAATCGCGGCGGCGGTGGCGCTGAACGTTGCCGCACCGCTGATGCTGACGAATCATGTTTTGGCCGTGAGGCCGGAAAGCCTGCCTGTGAAAATCGTGCACATCAGCAGCGGTGCGGGACGCAAGGCGTATCCGGGCTGGGCGTGTATGCGGTGCGACCAAGGCCGCGCTTGACCATCATGCACGTTGCGTGGTGGCCGAAGACCGGCGCAACGTCGCCATAGCCAGCATTGCGCCGGGTGTGGTGGATACAGCGATGCAGGCGGAAATACGCGGCCTGCCGCAGGGACAATTTCCGGTGCTGCCGCGTTTTGTGCAGCTCAGGCGGGAGAACGGACTGGCATCGCCCTGAATCGGCTGCCGCGCTGATTGCGGCGATGATGGCGGATGAAGATTTCGGCGGCGAGGTTATGGAAGACGTGCGCCGCCGGCAGGAATTGAAGAGACTTTTCAGACGGCCTCCGCTTTGGGGAAGGCCGTCTGAGACATAAAATCAGGAGCGATGCGATGAGTACGGATTTCAATCGACTCTTTTGAAAGCCTTGGGCAAACAGGCGAGAAGCTGAAGCGCGTGCGGAAGAAGCCGCCGCAGCCCGCAGGCGCGATGAAGACAATATCGATTTCGCCAAAGCGGTGGGCGGGGTTACGCCTTTGAAAAGACAGCCGCAGATATAGAGGCGCCGCGCGACCGTTCTCCGATTAGCCGCGTCCGAAAGAGGCCGGTGCGTTGGCGGAGGAGGATTATTTTTATGTCGGCAGCGGCGGTTTGCGACGAACCAGCCCGCCTCGTTCAGCAAAAACGGTCAGGGCCAAAAACGACATCCAACGCCTGCGCAACGGCCATTATCCGGTTGTGGCCGATGTGGACTTGCACGGCTACACGCAGGAAGAAGCGCAGCAGGTGTTGAACAGGTTTATCGAGTTCACCAAAAACGCGGCGTGTGCGGCGAAATCATCCATGGCAGCGGCTTGGGTTCGGCCGGTTACAAACCGGTTTTAAAAATATGACGCGACGATGGCTGATGCAGCATCCCGACGTATTGGCGTATGTTGAACCGAGGGCGGGCAACGACGGGCGGTCAGGATTCTGCTCAAGCGCAGCCGTAGGGAAGAAGGTTAAATTTTTAAACGTAGCCTGAGGGCCGTCTGAAAAGTCCGTTTTCAGACGGCCTCAGAACTTTATTAGAAATCGACAGAGTACAAATAATGTTGTCATGATTTACCGTTTTTAACGGTTGTCCGTTTTGATATGTCAAAGCCGTTTCCTTGCAGGAAAACTACTTGAAAATCATTCCCTATTTTTCGTATGGTTTGTTTGTTATTTGAAAAATTGTCCGAAATGTTTTCGTTTTCGTTCTGAAAGTTTTAATCTTGCAAGTTAAAGGTTGCCAAATTACATCGTCAGCCCGCCCCGTTCCTGTTGTTGCAATTTGCCAGCAAATCCAATAACTGATACAGTTGCCCCGGAATAAAACACGAATATGGCTGGATTTGCAGGCAGTTATCCCATGAATCCGTTAACTTTTTGAAATTAAAGGTTGATACCATGTTTGCTTCGGTTTTAGGAATCTTCGTTTGTGTTGGTAAATTTTTCGCAAACGAAAAATTAAAGAAAGGCCGCCGAAAAAGCAGCCGTTTGCAACATTCAATAGAAGGATAATGATATGTCACCCAATTTCACGATGTTGACCCTATCGAGAACCCGCGAATGGTTAGACGCATTAAGTTCGGTACTGGAATACGAAGGCGGCGAACGTGCGCAGTACCTGCTGGAAAACTTGGTGAAATACGGCCGCCGCAACGGTGTGCGTATGCCGCACGGGACAACTACTCCGTATGTCAATACCATTGCGAAAAGCGATGAAAAAGCCGATTCCGGGCGACCAAGCAATCGAGGCACCGCATCCGTGCGTTCGTCCGCTGGAACGCGGCAGCCATCGTATTGCGTGCTGGCAAGAAAGATTTGGAATTGGGCGGACACATCGCATCTTTCCAATCTTCGGCCACCATGTACGAAGTCGGTTTCAACCATTTCTGGAAAGCCAAAAGGCGAAGGTGAGGAAGGAGATTTGGTGTTCTTCCAAGGCCACTCCGCACCGGGTATGTATGCCGCGCGCGCTGTTGAAGGCCGTCTGACAGAAGAGCAGTTGAACAATTTCCGTCAGGAAACCCAAAGGCAACGGCCTGCCGTCTTATCCCACCCGCACCTGCTGCGATTTCTGGCAGTTCCCGACCGTATCTATGGGCCTCAGCCGCTGATGGCGATTTATCAGGCCCGTTTCCTGAAATATTTGGAATCGCGCGAGCTTGGCCCAAAAGCCAAAGGCCGCAAAGTATGGGTGTTCTGTGGCGACGGCGAGATGGACGAACCAGAAAGCCAAAGGCGCAGTGCATTGGCCGCCCGCGAAGGTTTGGACAATCTGATTTTCGTCATCAACTGCAACCTGCAACGTTTGGACGGACCGGTGCGCGGCAACGGCAAAAATCATTCAGGATTGGAAGGCAACTTTACCGGCGCCGAGCTGGAACGTAGTGAAAGTCATCTGGGGCAGTCGTTGGGACAAACTGCTGGAACGCGATACAGACGGCATCCTGCGCAAACGCATGGAAGAATGTCTGGACGGCGACTATCAGACTTACAAATCCAAAGACGGTGCATATGTGCTGAACATTTCTTCAATACCCCCGAATTGAAAGCATTGGTCGCCGACATGACCGATGACGAAATCTGGGCATTGAACCGAGGCGGGCACGACCCGCAAAAGTATATAACGCCTACGACCGTGCGGTGAATCATGCCGAAGGCCGTCCGACCCTGATTTTGGCAAAAACCATTAAAGGTTACGGTATGGGTGCCGCAGGCGAAAGGTCAAAACAGTGGCGCATCAAGCGAAAAATGGACAAAGCGTCCCTGAAACAATTCCGCGACCGCTTTGACATTCCTGTTACTGACGAGCAAATCGAAAGCGGCGACCTGCCTTACCTAGCTTTCGCACCCGACAGCGAAGAATACAAATACCTACATGCGCGCCGCGAAGCTTTGGGCAGCTACCTGCCCAGCGTCATCCGACAAAAGAGGTATTGGAAGTGCCTGAGTGTCCGCATTCGAGTGCACAGCTGAAATCAGCGGCGATCGTGAATTTCTCGACCACGATGGCATTTGTCCGCATCCTGTCTACCTTGTTAAAAGACAAAAAATCGGCAAACGCATCGTGCCCATCGTGCCCGACGAGGCCGTACCTTCGGTATGGAAGGCATGTTCCGCCAATACGGCATCTGGAACCCGAAAGGACAGCAATACACCCCGCAGGACAAAGACCAACTGATGTTCTATAAAGAATCGGTTGACGGCCAAATCCTGCAGGAAGGTATTAACGAACCGGGTGCGATGGCTGACTGGATTGCTGCGGCAACCAGCTATGCCAACAGCGATTTTTGCCATGATTCCGTTCCTATATCTACTATTCTATGTTTCGGTTTCCAACGTATCGGCGACTTGGCATGGGCTGCCGGCGATATGCACGCACGCGGCTTCCTGCTGGGCGGTACTGCCGGCCGTACAACGCTGAACGGCGAGGGTCTGCAACACGAAGACGGCCACAGCCACGTTCAGGCCGACCCTGATTCCCAACTGCGTCACCTACGATCCGACGTTCCAATACGAAGTGGCCGTTATCGTACACGACGGTCTGCGCCGCATGTATCCAACAATGAAGACGTGTTCTTCTATATGACCTGATGATGAGAACTACACCCATCCGGATATGCCCGAAGGTGTGGAAGAGCAGATTCTGAAAGGTATGTATCTGTTAAAATCAGGGCGGAAAAGGCGATAGAAAGTACAGTTGATGGGTTCAGGCACTATCCTGCAGGAAGTGATTGCCGGTGCCAGGTGCTGAAAGCCGATTTCGGCGTGGAAGCTGACATTTGGTCTTGCCCGTCGTTTAACCAACTGCACCGCGACGCCATCGAAGTGGGAGCGTTATAACCGCTGCACCCGTTGGAAACAGCCAAAGTGCCGTTCGTTACTTCTCAGTTGAAAGGTCAGTGAGGGTCCGGTGGTTGTGGCTACTGACTACATCCGCAGCTATCCCGACCGTATCCGCGCCTATGTGCTAACTGACCTACCATGTTTTTGGGTACCGACGGTTTCGGCCGTTCCGACAGCCGCGCCAACCTGCGCAGCTTCTTTGAAGTGGACCGTTACAGCGTAGCCGTAACCGCCTTGCAGGCGCGATGGCCGAACAGGGCAAAGTCAGCAAAGAGACCGTTCAGCAGGCTATCGAAAAATACGGTATCGACGTAAGCGCGTCTCCGAGCTGGAAACGCTGATGGCAGTTTCAGACGGCCTCTCATCTGGTGGGGCCGTCTGAAACCGAATCAAACTCTGCCGTGTGCAGAAATAATTTGCAGGCCGTCTGAAAATGTTTCAGACGGCATCAACAGAAATTAAAAGGAACTCAGATGAGTATCGGAGAAATTAAAGTGCCTGATATCGGCGGTCATGAAAACGTTGATATTATCGCCGTAGAAGTCAAAGCGGGCGACACCATCGCCGTTGACGACACCCTGATTACTCTGGAAACCGACAAAGCTACTATGGACGTACCTGCCGATGCAGCGGGCGTTGTGAAAGAAGTGAAAGTCAAAGTCGGCGACAAAATCTCCGAAGGCGGCGTGATTCTGACCGTTGAAACCGGCGCTGCCGCTGCTGAAGCCGCTCCGGCTCCTGCCGCTGAGGCACAACCTGCACCTGCCGCTGCACCCGCTGCCGCTCCTGCAGGTGGTGCAACCGTTCAAGTAGCCGTTCCTGATATTGGCGGTCATACTGATGTAGATGTAATCGCCGTTGAAGTCAAAGTTGGCGACACCTGTTGCCGAAGACGACACGCTGATTACTTTGAAACCGACAAAGCGACTATGGACGTACCTTGTACTGCTGCCGGTGTCGTTAAAGCCGTATTCCTGAAAGTCGGCGACAAAGTATCCGAAGGTACTGCCATTATCGAAGTAGAAACCGCCGGTTCTGCCGCCGCTCCGCTCCTGCTCAGCCGCTGCACCGCGCCGCAGCACCCGCTCCGGCTGCTGCGCCCTGCCGCCGCTCCGGCTCCTGTTGCCGCACCTGCACCTGCCGCTGCCAAAATCGACCAAGCCGCTTTCGCCAAAGCACACGCGGGTCCTTCCGCGCAAACTGGCGCGCAATTGGGGTGTAGATCTGGGTCAAGTCAAAGGTACCGGCTGAAGGCCGTATCATGGGCGACGACATTAAAGCCTTTGTAAAATCTGTAATGCAAGGCGGTGCGGCAGAAACCTGCTGCTGCCGGCGCATCTTTGGGTGGCGGTCTAGACTTGCTGCCGTGGCCTAAAGTGGACTTCTCTAAATTCGGCAATGTCGAAGTTAAAGAATTGTCCGCATTAAGAAAAATTTCCGGTCAAAACCTTTCCCGCAACTGGGTAGTCATCCCGCACGTTACCGTTCACGAAGAAGCGGACATGACCGGAATTGGAAGAATTCCGCAAACAGTTGAACAAAGAATGGGAACGCGAAGGCGTGAAACTGTCTCCGTTGGCATTCATCATCAAAGCTTCTGTTGCTGCGCTGAAAGCCTTCCCTGAATTCAACGCCTCTCTGGATGGCGACAACTTGGTGCTGAAAAACTACTTCAACATCGGTTTCGCAGCCGACACGCCAAACGGCTTGGTTGTTCCAGTCATCAAAGATGTAGATCAAAGGTCTGAAAGAAATCAGCCAAGAGCTGACCGAATTGTCTAAAAAGCCCGCGAAGCAAGCTCAAACCACCAAGAAATGCAAGGCGCATGCTACCATTTCCAGCTTGGGCGGCATCGGTGGTACAGGCTTCACTCCGATTGTGAATGCACCTGAAGTCGCTATTTTTGGGCGTGTGCAAATCCCAAATCAAACCGGTTTGGAACGGCAAAGAGTTCGCTCCTCGCCTGATGTGTCCGTTGAGCCTGTCCTTCGACCACCGCGTCATCGACGGTGCCGCCGGTATGCGCTTCACCGTATTCCTGGCTAACCTGTTGAAAGACTTCCGCCGCATTACCCTGTAATCCGAGCGTATTTCAGACGACCTTCGGTACACAACCCGACAGGTCGTCTGAAAACAGAAGTCCGAATATCATTCAGAAAGATTAGACATGAGCTTAGTTGAATTGAAAGTGCCCGACATTGGCGGACACGAAAATGTAGATATTATCGCGGTTGAAGTGAACGTAGGCGACACCATCGCCGTTGACGATACCCTGATTACCTTGGAAACCGACAAAGCGACGATGGATGTGCCTGCCGAAGTTGCGGGCGTGGTCAAAGAAGTCAAAGTCAAAAGTCGGCGACAAAAATCTCCGAAGGCGGCAGATTGTAGTCGTTGAAGCCGAAGGCGCGGCTGCCGCTCCTAAAGCAGAAGCTCCTGCTGCTGCCCCTGCGCAAGAAGCCCCCAAAGCTGCCGCTCCTGCACCGCAAGCGGCGCAATTCGGCGGTTCTGCCGATGCAGAGTACGACGTGGTCGTATTGGGTGGCGGCCCGGGCGGTTACTCCGCTGCATTTGCCGCAGCTGATGAAGGTCTGAAAGTTGCCATCGTTGAGCGTTACAAAACCTTGGGCGGCGTTTGCTTGAACGTCGGCTGTATCCCTTCAAAGCTTTGTTGCACAACGCTGCCGTGATCGATGAAGTACGTCACTTGGCTGCCAACGGCATCAAATACCCCGAGCCTGAACTCGACATCGACATGCTGCGCGGCTACAAAGAAGGCGTGGTTTCCCGCCTGACTACCGGTTTGGCAGGTATGGCAAAAGGCCGCAAAGTGGACGTTATCCAAGGCGACGGTCAATTCTTGGATCCGCATCACTTGGAAGTGTCGCTGACTACCGGCGACGTGTACGAGCAAGCTACGCCTACCGGCGAGATCGTTGCGTTCAAAAACTGTATCATCGCAGCGGGCAGCCGCGTAACCAAGCTGCCGTTTTATCCCTGAAGATCCGCGCATCATCGATTCCAGCGGCGCTTTTGGCTCTAGAAAGAAGTACCGGGCAAACTGCTGATTATCGGCGGCGGTATTATCGGCCTTAGAATGGGTACGGTTTACAGCACGCTGGGTTCGCGCCTCGACGTCGTTGAAATGATGGACGGTCTGATGCAAGGGTGCCGACCGCGATTTGGTGAAGGTATGGCAAAAACGAAAACGAATACCGTTTTGACAACGCTCATGATCAACACCAAAACCGTCGCAGTCGAGCCCAAAGAAGACGGCGTTTACGTTACCTTCGAAGGTGCGAACGTGCCGAAAGAACCGCAACGCTACGATGCCGTATTGGTTGCCGCCGGCCGTGCGCCTAACGGCAAACTCATCAGCGCCGAAAAAGCAGGCGTTGCCGTAACTGACCGCGGCTTCATCGAAGTCGACAAACAAATGCGTACCAATGTGCCGCACATCTACGCCATCGGCGACATCGTCGAGTCAGCCTATGCTGGCACACAAAAGCCGTTCATGAAGGCCACGTTGCTGCTGAAAACTGCGCCGGACACAAGCTTACTTCGATGCCCGTGTGATTCCGGGCGTGGCTTACCGCTCCCGAAGTGGCATGGGTTGGCGAAACCGAATTATCTGCCGAGCATCCGGCCGCAAAATTACCAAAGGCAACTTTCCATGGGCGGCTTCCGGTCGTGCGATTGCCAACGGTTTGCGATACCGGCTTTACCAAGCTGATTTTTGATGCGGAAACCGGCCCGTATCATCGGCGGCGGTATCGTCGGCCCGACAGCGGCGATATGATTGGCGAAATCTGCTTAGCCATCGAAATGGGCTGCGACGCGGCAGACATCGGCAAAACCATCCACCCGCACCCGACCTTGGGCGAATCCATCGGTATGGCTGCCGAAGTGGCGCTGGGTACTTGTACCGACCTGCCGGCTCAAAAGAAAAAGTAATGCCGGAAGCAGCGGTTTGAGTTAACTGCCGCCTAGGTATTTATTGAATGGAGGCCGTCTGAAAAATGTTTTTCAGACGGCCTCTTATGACGTGATGGTAAATTCAAAAGTGTTTGCATACTCTCGAACCGCCTTGTCATGTGCCGCTGATAGGGTCTTGAAACTCTATACTTTTTCGCCAACAGCTTTAACGGTTTGCCGTAGTCTTCCTCCGCATCGGACGGAACGGGGTAATACATGTCGTTCAGAATCGGTATGCCCAGACTTGTCATATATACGCGCGAGTTGGTGCTTTTTGCCGGTCTGCGGGTAAAGGCGGTAAAGGCTGGTGTCGCCGCGTTTTTCGAAAAAGCTCGATAACAGTGTGGGCATTGGGTTCGCCGTCGGTTTCCTGCGTCAGAAAAAAATCTTTCACCGCGCACCAGGCGGGAGCTGATTCGGTGGGGATAGCGCAAGTCCGTGCCGCGTCGGAGCGAGAGCTTCGTAGGTTTTACGGACGGCTTTGTCTTGGAACATGGCCTGATAATGACGACGGATTGCGGGGTTGTGCGACAGCAGCATCACGCCCGCCGTGTCTTTGTCCAAACGGTGTACAGGCGTGATGTCGCCGACGTTTAAGTGCTGTAACTCAGGGGCGCAGGCGCAGGCGGGTGAGCAGGGTTTCGATGCAGGAAGCGGCCGCTGGGCGTAACAGGCAGAAAGTGCGGTTTGTCCACCACAATCAGATGCTCGTCCACATGCAGGATTTTTCTCGTCAAACGGAATGCGCGGCTCGCTGTCGCGGCTGGTTTCACGGTAGTAATACATGACTTCGCCCGCTTTAAACGGCGTGTCTTCGTTCAGTGGTACGCCGTCCGCACCGACGACGGAACCGCTGTTGAGCCGCCGCCGCCAGTTGTCTTTGCCGACAAAAAGGGAAGTGCGTGCAGAGGAAATGCAGCAGCGGCAGACCGTGAAACCGTTTTTCGTGCAGCAGAACCAGATAGCTGGGTTTGATACCGTCGCGCAAAGGGTAGGGGATTGATGCGTTTTTCATGAGGGCCGTATTTTTACGGTAAATTTTCCGCAAAATATCGTGTTTCAGACGGCCTTTTTCTTCCGCAGGCCGTCTGAAACACGGAAAACGCTAAAATCGGCTATAATCGCAGTTTCCCGAAATTCCAAGCCTTAAATAACGATATTGAAATGGCACAAAAATCCAATCCGTAAAGGCATGAACGACCTTTTGCCCGTCGAACAAAAAGATTTCAAGCTCACGGCTGCTTTTTGGCAGGCGTTTGAAGATACAGTCGGCCGCTGGACGCGCGCCTACGGTTATCAGCAGATACGCACGCGATTTCTGGAGCAGACCGGGCTGTTCGTCCGTTCCATAGGCGAAGAAACCGATGTAGTCGGCAAAGGAAATGTACTTTTTCCGATTCCAACGAATCTTTGAGCCTGAGCCTGCGCCCCGAAGGCACGGCTTCCTGCCTGCGGGCGGTGGTCGAACACAACCTTTTATATAACAGCCCGCAGAAACTATGGTATATGGGGCCGATGTTCCGCCGCGAGCGGCCGCAGAAGGGCGTTACCGCCAGTTTCATCAAGTGGGTATCGAAGCATTGGGATTCGAAGGGCCGGATGTCGATGCGGAAATCATCGCCATGTCCGCCGATTTGTGGGACAAGTTGGGCATCCGCGATTATCTGACTTTGGAAATCAACAGTTTGGGTAATCGAGAAGAACGCGCCGCACACCGACATGCTTTGGTTGATTATCTCGGCTGAGCATCAGGACAAAATGGATGAAGACGACAAACGCCGTCTGAAAACCAATCCCTTGCGCGTATTGGACACTAAAAATCCCGCTTTGCAGGAAGTCTGCAACTCTGCGCCGCGCTTGATTGATTATTTGGGCGATGCGTCCCAAGCGCATTATGCCCGCCTTAAAGCCATGCTGGACGGATTGGGTATCCGTTATATCGAAAAACCCGCGGCTGGTACGCGGTTTGGATTAATACAACCAGACTGTATTCGAATGGACGACCGACAAACTCGGTGCGCAAGCCACCGTGTGCGGCGGCAGGCGATTACGACAGGCTGATTGAAGAGCTCGGCGGCAAACCTGCCCCTTCCATCGGTTTTGCCATGGGTATCGAACGCCTGCTGCTGCTGGTACACGAATACGGGTCGTTGCGTGCCGATGCCGCGCCCGACGTTTACGCGGTGCATCAAGGGAGGGTGCGGATTTGCAGGTGATGAAATACGCCCGTTTGCTGCGCGACGCAGGGTTTAACGTGTTGCAGCATTCCGGTTCGCAAAAGCCTGAAAGCCCAAATGAAAAAGCCGACGGCAGCGGGGCGCGCTTCACCCTCATCGTAGCGCAGGACGAACTGTCTTCCGGCAGTGCAACGTTGAAAGACATGCAGGGGACGGTACAGTCAGCAAACCGTTGCCGCCGCCGATTTGATTAATACTTTACAACAATGGAAGAACGCATAAATGGCCGCTCATTTGGAAGAACAACAGGAACTCGACGATTTCAAATATTTCTGGAAAAAAACTGGGGGCGTTGGCTGTTTGCGCTGCTAATTGCCGCCGCCTTGGGGTATCTAGGCTACATTATTTATAAAGATCACAAAATCAGCCAAAATCAGGAAGCCGCCGAAGTGCTGGCGCAGATGGTTGACAAAGCCCAATCCAAAGCAGATTCAAAGCAGATTAACGTCGATTTGCTGAAATTGCAGCAGGATTATCCCGATACCGTGCCGGCGGCTCAGGCGACCATGATGGTGGCGGCGACCGAATTTGACGCGAGGCCGCTATGATACGGCGGCGGGACATCTGAATTGGGTGTTGTCCAGCAAAAAAGCCCCCGCTGATTCAGGCATTGGCCGCGCAACGTTTGGCCGTGGTATTGTTGCAGCAGAAAAAAATACGATGCCGCGATTACAGCTTTTGAATACGAAAGTTGAAGCCGATTTCGAACCGCTGCTTTTGGAAGCGAAAGGCGATGTTTATGCCGCGCAAAAACAAAAACCAAAGAAGCCGCGCAAAGTTATCAGCAGGCTTTGGAAAAAGCTGCCCTAAAAGACGCCATCGAACGCGAATTGCTGCAAATGAAGCTGGATTCGCAAAAATAAGGTTGTCTGAAAAATTGAGAGACGTATGCGGCTTGTCGGAATCTTTCCGGCAAGCCTTGTCTGTTACAATTGTGTTCCACTTTATATAGCGGATTAAAATAAAAATGAGACAAGGCGGCAACGCATACCGTACAGATTGTACATAAGGGCGTTGGCAACGCCGTATCATTACAATTTCCATCACTATATTTTCCAGACGACCTTTTTGTTTGAAGACGTATCATGCAGGGACAAGATTCGCCGAACAGGTCGTCTGAAAAAGGCAGATTATTGACTTTGGATTCGAGTAGAAAATACATAGGTACGATATAAAAGAGCGTGCTAATAATTAATGAGACTATGATTTTGAGTGGTTGGTCTGTTTGATAAACGCCGAACAATAAGCCAATCCCAGAAATTCACAGGGAGAAAAAAATGAATAGTGATGTTAAGATGATCATTGCGTAAAATCCATTAATTATGACCGGATGAAACTTGTCATACCGTATTCGAAGTTGATGGACACAGACAAGTTCCCAAGTCGAAAGATGGCTGTACAGGGATGGATATTCCAGCTCAAGCCATTGTTGCTGTTGCATCCCGTTTTCAGACTACCCCTTATCCTTTTTAACCTACCGTGTTTTGAAAACACCTGCTTGTGTTGCAGGTTCGCTTCGAACCGACGCTTGACACAGAAAGACCCCATCATGAAACCCACCATCGCCCTTGTCAGCCGCCCGAATGTCGGTAAATCCACTTTGTTCAACCGCCTGGCGCGCACCAAAGACGCGCTTGTGCACGACCTGCCCAGCCTGACCCGCGACCGCCATTACGGACACGGCAAAATCGGCAGCAAACCTTATCTCGTCATCGATACCGGCGGTTTCGAGGCCGGTTGTGGACAACGGCATTTTGCACGAAATGGCGAAGCAGACTTCTGAGGCTGTCGATGAAGCCGATGCCGTCGTGTTCTTGGTGGACGGCCGCACCGGTCTGACCCCGCAAGACAAAAATCATCGCCGACCGCCTGCGCCAAAGCCCGCGCCCTGTTTATCTGGCGGTAAACAAAGGCGAGGGCGGCAACAGAGCCGTGCTTGCCGCCGAGTTTTACGAGCTGGCATTGGGCGAGCCGCACGTTATTTCCGGCGCGCACGGCGACGGCGTGTATTACCTGATTGAAGAAATTTTAGAAAAAATTCCCGAGCCTGAAGCCGAAGAAGCCGATGTAAAAACATCCCGTTTTTTTGCCGTTATCGGTCGTCCGAATGTCGGCAAATCCACGCTGGTTAACGCCATTCTCGGCGAAGAGCGCGTGATTGCCTTCGATATGGCGGGCACGACGCGCGACAGCATCCACATCGATTTCGAACGCGAAGGCAAACCGTTTACCATCATCGATACCGCAGGTGTGCGCCGTCGCGGCAAAGTTGATGAGGCGGTGGAAAAGTTCTCCGTTATCAAAAGCAATGCAGGCGGTTGAGGCGGCAAACGTTGCCGTTTTTGGTATTGGACGCGCAGCAGGACATCGCCGACCAAGATGCCACGATTGCCGGTTTTGCCTTGGAAGCAGGGCGCGCGCTGGTGGTTGCCGTCAATAAATGGGACGGCATCAGCGAAGAGCGCCGCGAAAGCAGATCAAACGCGACATTTCCCGCAAACTGTATTTCCTCGATTTTGCCAAGTTCCACTTCATTTCCGCATTGAAAGAACGCGGCATCGACGGATGTTCGACAGCATTCAGGCGGCCTACAACGCCGCCATGATCAAAATGCCGACGCCGAAAATCACCCGCGTCCTGCAAAGCGCCATCGAACGCCAACAGCCGCCGCGCTCGTTTTGAGTGCGCCCGAAAATGCGTTATGCCCACAAGGCGGCATGAACCCGCCCGTGATTGTGGTGCACGGCAATTCGCTGCACGCGATTTCCGACAGCTATACGCGTTACCTGACCCAGACGTTCCGCAAAGCCTTCAATTTACAAGGCACGCCGCTGCGGATTCAATACAATGTTTCGGAAAACCCGTATGAAAATGCGGAAGACAAACCAGAAAGAAAACCGCTTCGCCGCGTCAGCCTGAGCAACCGCATTGAGAAAACGCGAAGGCCGCAAGGAAGAAAAACCGTTTTAAAAAGGAAAACCAAAGTCAGCGTGAAGAAAACAGTACAGCAAATAAATAAGAAATTTCCGTCTGGCGGCCGCGCGAGTAAAGCATAAAGGGCAATTCAAACGGGGTATATTTCATTAGCACTGAACTTTTCCGCACCGTGTTTATCCTACTATGAAGTCTGCCGACTAAAGTGCTGGAGGTTTGCATATTCTTACCCAAAATTATTGGTAAAAATTTGCATTCAGGACTACAATCAACAATCAAGCTTTTTACGCTTATCTTAAAATCATAATAACGGAGTTAAAAGAATATGACAGCTAAAGGACAACTTTTTACAAGATCCTTTTTGAATGCACTGCGCAAAGGCATGTGCCTGTGTCCATTATCTGGTAAACGGTATTAAATTGCAGGGGCAGGTTTGAATCATTTTGACCAATATGTTGTGTTGCTGCGTAACACTGCGGTAACACAAATGGTTTACAAACACGCTATTTCGACGATCGATTTCCGGCCCGTGCAGTAAGTCTTCAGCATGAAAACAAGCCGCAGCAGCCCGCCAATGCACCTGTTCAGGTAGAAACAGTACAGCAGTCTGCCGAATAATCAAGTTGGAAAATACCTTACCGTATTGCGGTAGGTATTTTTCTATAACGAACGGATTTTCGAGACAGCCCGACTGTTCAGATTACTTCTGTATTGGGCAATCAAAAATATGTATTTGGAAAATATCACTGCCTTTTTGCCCACCATCTGCTTAGAGGCCGTCTGAAGAAACGGTGATGCCGCACTCGACGGTACGGCGGGCAACGGCCATGATACGCTGCTGCTGGCGCAATGCGTGGGCGGCGGTAAGGTGTGGGCTTTCGATGTCCAGCCGCAGGCTTTGCAGCAGACGCGCCGCCGCTTGGAGGAAGCGGGTGTTAGTGCGGGTTGATCTGCGACGGGCACGAAAGCTGGCGGATTATGTGGACAGGCCGCTGACGGCGGCGGTGTTCAAGCTCGGCTGGCTGCCGGCGGCGATAAAAACCTGCACAACGCAGGCGGCTACCAGTGTTGCCGCTTTGTCGGCGGCGGTATCGCTTTTGGAGAAAGCGGCCTTTTGGTGGCGGTGCTGTATCCGGCCACGAGGCGGGTTTTGCCGAGGCCCAAGCCGTCGAGGAATGGGCGGCCGCTTTGCCCGCAACAGCAGTTTGCCGTATTGAAATATGTGTTTACCAACAGACAAAACCGTCCGCCGTATCTGCTTGCGATTGAAAAGCTACGTCAAAAATGAGATGTTTGCGGTAGAATACGTTGCAATTCGATATTTTAAAAACAAACCACTATGCAATATGTTGTTCGTTAAAAACATGCACATGACTTTTGCGGTCGTGACTATTTTTGCTGTTCAATATCCGTTTCTTTTGTTGCTTTCAAGCCGGAGAAACCGCTGGCCGGCATTTGGAAAGTGTTACCTCATCTGAACGACACGATGCTGCTGTTTGCCGGACTCTGGCTGATGAGAGATTACGCATTTCACCCCGTTTGGCAGTATGCAAACTGGTTGGGTGTCAAAATCCTACTGCTGTTGGTCTATATCGGTTTGGGCGTGGTCGTGATGAGGGCGAGGCCGCGTTCGCCGAAATTCTTTATTACTTATCTGCTGGCAATGGCGTGCGTGGGCAGCATCGTGTATCTGGCGATGTACAAACCGTTTTGACAGGCCGTCTGAAAGTGTTTCCATGTTGAAGACAGCCGTTATCGCCGAGGCGGCAACCTGCAAAACCCGCATCGCAGGTGCGTGCGGCATTACAAGCCGTCGGCGGGCATCCCGCCATCCGCATCAATAAAATATCCTCGCTTTATGTTACTGCGCCGGTAGGTTATGACAACTAACCCGATTTCATCAATGCCGTCTGTGCGGTGGAGACCTCGCTCGGCGCGGAGGAACTGTTGGCGGGCTGAACCGCATCGAAGCGGCTTTCGGCCGCGAACGCAGTTCCGCAATGCGCCGCGCACGTTGGATTTGGACATCATTGATTTCGACGGCCGCAGCAGTAATGACCCGCATCTGACGTTGCCGCATCCGCGTGCGCATGAACGCGGATTCGTCATGTTGCCGTTGGCGGAAATCCTGCCTGCCTTCCGTTTGGGAGACAAAGGCACGGCTGCGGGCTGCCGCCGAACTGGGCGGTTCAGGCGTCCGCCTGTTGGATGAAGGTGCGGAACAGGATTGAACGAGAGGCCGTCTGAAAACCGTCCGCCGTGTTTTTCAGACGGCCTTGCAATGTTTTTAAAACCAATGATGTAAATAACAGAGAAATATTATGAACTACCGTTATATCGTCGTCGAAGGTTCCATCAGCGGCGGAAAATCCGAGATTGAGCCGCCGGTTGACTAAAGCATTTCGAGGCATTGCACCTGACCGAGGTCCCGAACGCAATCCGTTTTTGGAGCAGTTTTACCTCAATGCCTCCAATCACGGCAGCGACCGAGTTGTTTTTCCTGATGCGCCGCGCCGAAAATGTGAGACAGTATCAATGCGGAGGAAGACAAAAAGGCGGCCCGCATCATCGCCGATTTTTGTTGGAAAAAGACCAGATTTTTGTGCCCGTGGTTTTGAAAGATCCCGAGCAAACCTTGTTTTTGGGAACTGCGCCGCAAAATCATGCCGCAATATCCCGTTCCCGATTTGGTGGTGTATCTGCAAACTTCCGGCGAGGCCGATACCAAAGCGCCTGCAACGGCGCGGCGACGGTATATTGAGTATGTTCCCGAGCGGCTATCTGGGTAAAATCCAGCAGGGAATACAGCCGTTTCTTCCATCTTTATCAAAACGCGCCTTTATTAATCGTCAATGCCGACGAACTGGATTTTGCGGGCAACGACGAGCATTTCGATATGCTGCTCCAAGCGATGGGCGGAATGCAGGGCAGCCGCCGTTACCTGAATCTGCGTGAGACCGTCTGAAAAGGAAATGATGATGCCGAAATACGGGAATTTACCCTGCCGTCAAGCAGCGGTGCAGAATTTAATTCCGCCGAACACCTGCCTCTGGTCGTTTACTTCTGCCGAAAGACAACACGCCGGGTTGCACCACCGAAGGGCTGGACTTCAATGCGCGGCTGGCGCAGTTTGGAAAAACTGGGCTATACCGTCGTCGGCATTTCGCGCGACGGCGTGAAATCGCATCAAATTTTTGTGCCAAACAAGGTTTCCGATTTGAATTGCTGGTGATAAAGACGAAACTGTGTGCAAACTGTTTGATGTCATCAAGCTGGAAAAAACTCTACGGCAAAGAATCCCTCGGCGTCGAGCGCCAGCACTTTCGTGTTAAACGCAGAAGGCGAGTATGCACGAGTGGCGCGCAAGGTCAAAGTGGGCGGTCATGCGCAGGAAGTATTGGAAACATTGGGCGGATAATGGAGGCCGTCTGAAAACATAATGTGCCGCCGTTTCAGACGCAGCCTCGGCATATGGTTTTCGGCGTTATCTGGATATGGACGAACTCATCGACAAACTGCTCGAACACCTCTGGTTGAACCACCGTCTCAGCCAAAAACACCCTGCAAAGCTACCGCCGCGATTTGGAAAAAGGTCGCCGCAAGATTGCGGCAGGGCAGGGAAAGGACTGGTTTGGCGCGGCGGCCGAAGATTTTGGCCGCCGCCGTTTATGTTCCGGAGGAAAAGGCCAGTTCGCAGAGCGCGGGCGTTGTCGGCCTGCAAACGGCTGTATCGTGGCTGGAAGAAACGGAAAAAGCGGGCGGACAATCCACTCAATTCTTGACCTCTCCGCACAAAAGAGCAGCCATTGCCCAGCCTGATTGCGAAGCCCAGATTGAAAAATTGCTTGCCGCCCCCGATGTCGATACCCCTCATGGCCTGCGCGACAAAAAACGCTGCTCGAAGTCATGTACGCTACCGGTTTGCGCGTTACTGAAGCCGTGAAAACTGAAAATATCGGATTTGGACTTGAACAAAGGCTGGATAAACACCATAAGCAAGGGCGACAAGCAACGTTATGTGCCGCTGGGGAAGAAGCGGTCTACTGGATAGAGCGGTATTGCGCCGAATCTCAGCCGCTGCTGCTGAAAAACAAAATCTGCGACGAGGCTTTTCGTCAGTCAGAAAAAGCGGCATTTCGCGTCAGTTGGCCTGGATGATCGTGAAGGAATATGCAGATGCGGCGGGTATCCGTTCGCAGCCCGCAGCCTGCGTCACGCCTTTGCCACCCATTTGGTCAACCACGGCGCAGACTTGCGCGTAGTACAGATGCTGCTCGGCCATGCGGACATCAGCACCGCAGATTTATACCCATGTCGCCAACCAGCGCCTGGAAGGAATTGGTCGAAACACCATCCGCGCAGTTAATCCTACTTTCGGCGGTATTCAACGTAACGGGTTGCAGCAGGCTTGCCAACGGGTACATTGTGGCGGAATTATCTGCCGCTCCGTCCGCAGAGCCGTCTGAAAATACGGAACGCTTTGCAGAAAGAATTTTTAAAAAGGAAACGGAACAACATGAAGACCAGCGCACGAAAACCAGTTTGCCGAGTATCGTTAAACGACATCAAAAATGGTGATGTCGGCAGCGAAGTAACGATTACGCTGCCGGGCGGTCCGAACTGGTGGCCATGATTACCCGCAGCTGCAACGATTTGGGGCCTGAACGTCGGCAGTGCGGTTAGTGCCCTAATCAAGTCGACTGCCATCATCATCGCCACCGATTTGGGGCGCATCAGACTTTCGGCCAGAAGCAAATGCGAAGAACGGTCGGTTGTGAGAGTGGAACGCGAAGACGGTCAACTCTGTGATGACGATGGACTTGGGTAGCGGCTTGACGTTGACGGCGAGCGCGACCTTGCAAAGCACGGAGCGCTCAACCTGTCATCGGGCCAACGCGCCGCGATATTTACAGCGGCAGTGTATAGCGTTAGATTGTGCTGGCTTAGGGCAGGTTGTCAATCACTTGTCATTTAACGCGGGAGACAGCCGAGGTTATCTGCGTCTTTGATTGGTCGTGGATCGCTTTGCAACAGTATGCCAAATGCTGAAAATTCTGATACGTTTTAGTGTGGCAGCCAATTTGTATGGATGCCGGTTTGCCAGAACTTCAGCGTTCCCGTTTATGTTATCACCTCGCCTATATTCCGTGTCTTCCGTGAGGTGTTGTAAGCGTAATGATACAAATGCAGATTGAATCAAATAGCTTGGCACTCTGGGCTGATATGTGTCAGTATGGCCTTATGTTTGGCATTTTCCATTGATGCAGAAAAGGCCGTCTGAAAAGCTTTTCATGACAGCCTTTCTGTATCTCTCACCGGCGAGGCATTCTTTCGGACGTTCCTAAATCGGTGTCTACGTCCGGTTGCCTTCGGTAATATCGGCATTGATACCCTGCCCACGGCGGCGCGGTTTTGGCGTCGAGATTTCGTTGTGACGTTTCAAAGGGTTTTCCTCAACCATACGCGGACGTGTCTCTTTGCCTTGTCGATTTTGGCGCCGTCTGAGCTGTACCAGCTGCGCCTGATTTTTCAACGATGTCGTATTGTTTGACGCCAAGAGTCATCAAGTTTCGCCTTCCGCTTACTTGCCTTTCATGCCGTGCAGGATGTCAAATTCAGCTTTGAGCGGAACGGAGAGGAACGGCTTTGTTTTTGACGACATTTGACTTTGGTTTTCTGCGTTTGCCGATAACTTGTCGTCCTGCTGAGTTTGTCGGTGCGGCGGATGTCGAGTCGGACGGGCGCGCTAGAATTTAGAGGGCGTTGCCGCCGGTGGTGGTTTCAGGGCTGCCGAGACATCACGCCGATTTTCCATACGGATTTGGTTGATGAAGACGACCAGTGTGTTGGTGCGTTTGATGTGGTCCCGGTGAGTTTGCGCAGGGCTTGGCTCATCAGGCGGGCTTGCAGGCCGACGTGGCTGTCCCATTTTCGCCTTCGAGTTTCGGCTTTGGGCTGCGAGGGCGGCTGCAGGTCGACAACAGACCATGTCACGCCGCCGGAACGTACCAGCGTGTCACGCAGATTTCAGGGCCTGTTCGCCCAGGTGTCGGGTTGGGAGAGGTAGAGTTCTTCTGCTTTAACGCCGAGTTTGCGGGCGTGAAATCGGGATCAGAGCGTGTTCGGCGTCGATAAAGGCGCAGATACCGCCATGTTTTTCGAGCGATTGAGCAGTGGCTTCGAGACGAGGCGTATGGTTTTACGGAGGATTCGGGGCCGAAAGATTTCTACGGCACGGCCGCGCGGCAGACCGCCGACGCCGGAGTGCCAGGTCCACGCCGGAGCGAGGCGGTGGAGATGACGTCAAGGGTTTTTCTTCTTGCTGGCTGCCGTCCATTTTCATGATGGAGCCTACTGCCGAGTCGATTTGGGCAGGGGCGGCGGCTAGGGCTTCTTTTTCGTCTGACGCTGGTGTTGTTCTCGTAAGGAGATGTTATCAAAGTAGCTAGAATTTGTTTAGCTATTATCGCATAAATTAAGAAAAAGTATAGTTTTATTTTATTTTTGTTTCAGACGGCCTGTGTTGCGCGGCCGTCTGAGGTATTTTTGATATTTTGTGATAGGGGTTAGGGCTGAGAATCGGCGTTTTTCGCTTTGGAAAAACTGCTGCTAGCAGGGTGCAGCATTCTTTTCAGTATGCCGCCTGTTGCAGACAGTGTGTTTGTTGATGCCGTGGGCGGCAAATAAATCGATTATGCTGCCTGCCGCACCGGTTTTGGGTTCGTCCGCGCCGAAGATGACGCGGGCAACACGCCTATATCAGGGGCGGATGCACACATGGCGCGATGGTTCGAGCGTAACGTATGCGTCGCAGCCATCAAAGGCGGTAGTTGCCAGTGCGGCTCCGAGCCTGCGCCAGTGCGCTGATTTCGGCATGGCGGCTGACATGCGCGGCTCTGCTATGCAGGTGTGTGTGTGCGGCGGCGATGACGGAACCGTTTTTGACGACGGCTGCGCCGACGAGGATTTCTCCGGCGGCGGCAGACTGCGCAGCCTGTTCGAGTGCAATCCGCATAAAATTTTCCATTTCAGACGGCCTCGGAAATACGGCTGCACGGGCGGATGGTCGGCGAGGTTGCTTCAGCAGGGGCCGTTTTTCAGCTTCGCCGTTAAATCCTGCGGACGGATGCCGTGCGACAGGGCTTCGAGCTGCCACAGTGTGCTGCGTGTGATGATGGTGTCCGGCGGCTTTAAAGCGGCAGGAAGGTTTTGATTGCTCCGAGTTTGCCGCAGGTCCTGCCGGGTGGTTATGCCTGGGTCTTGTATGGTGGCGAGGACGCCGTAGATGAGGGGCGGGGTGGTCAGCATGGTAGATATATGTTTCTTTTGACTTTATAGAGGCAGGTGCCGGGTATCACTGCTCGACCTGCGGCTTACGCCGGTTTGCCCTTGGGCCGTCTGAAAAAGGTTTCGGGTTTATATTCCGAAATGGCGTTTGATTGATTCGGATGCCGTCTGAAGATAATTTTTGTGCGGCGAACGGATCGAGACTTTGATGCCAGCAGGAGTTTTCCTCAGCCAGGTCAACTGCCGTTTGGCAAGCTGGCGATATTGGCGGCGGTGCCTTTTTCGACGAAGGCTTTCGTAGCCGTATCCGCCTTCGATGTAGTCCCACGCCTGACGGTAGCCGACGCAGCGCATGGAGGTGTGTCCGGCGGTCAGGGCGCAGGGTATTTGCGGCGCAGTGCGGCCATTTCGTCGAGGAAGCCCTGCCGGAGCATTTGACCAGCGTTCGGCGATTCGGGCGTGAAACGCAGGGCGCGGTTTTCCGGAATCAGGGCGATGGTGTGCAGAGTCCAGCGGCGGCGGGGTTGTCTGTTGTTCGTCGAAGTGGCGGCTGAGGGGTTTTCCGGTCAGCTCGAATACTTCCAACGCGCGTTCGATGCGCTGGCTGTCGTTGGGTTTCAGACGTGCGGCGGTAACGGGGTCGGCGGCAGGCGGTGGTAGAGACGGGCAGTCCGTGTGCGTTTTTCGGCCTGAAGTGCAGCGCGCACGGCAGGGTCGGCTTCCAGGCAGGTTGTTTAGAGCCGCCGCTGAGGGCTTGAAGTACATCATGGTGCCGCCGACGATAAGCGGCCAGGTCCGCGCCGGTGGATGTCGGCAGCCAGCCCGGACGCATCGGCGACGAAGTCGGCGGCGCTGTATGTTTCCAGCAGGGGTGATGATGTCGATGAGGTGGTGCGGTACGGCCTGACGCTCGGCGGCGCTGGGTTTGGCGGTGCCTGCTATCCATGTCGCGGTAGACCAAGGCGGAATCGAGGCTGATGATTTCCACCGGCAGTTTGGCGGCGATGTCCAGCGCAAGGCCGGTTTTGCGCCGCCGGCAGTAGGGCCGAGGATGGCGAAGGCTTTTGGGTGCGTTCATGAGTGAGAAGTGTTGGTTCGGGCGGATTGGGATTATAACAAAGGCCGTCTGAAAATATGGTTTCAGACGGCCTCACTGGCTGATTTCAGCGTATTGCGTTGCGCCAGTCGCTTTCGAAATAGCTGACGAGGATTTGCTGTTCAGATGGTTCGGCTCAACCTTGCGCCTTGCCATGTCGGGCGGGAAGCGGAACATTTCGGCGGCGGTTTGGGCGTTGAGATAACGCGGTGGGGACGTCAATTTCTGCGGGACGGGGAGTGCTTATCGAACCCTGCCAACACGAATCCCCATTCGCCGAAGGAGGGACGTAAACGTGATAAGGCGCGGTGGAAGGCCGGCGGCTTCGAGGGTGGCGACGACCGACCAGTAGGCATTGGGGGCGAAGTAGGGGCGAGGTGGATTGGACGACGATTTTGCCCTGCGGCTGAAGATGGCGGGCAACGAGGCGGTACATGGGGACGGAGTAGAGTTTGCCCAGTGAGAAATTGGACGGGTCCGGGCAGGTCGATGATGATGACGTCAATTTTTCGAGATGACCTCCAGCCATTTGGCGGCATCGTCGTTGACGATGTGCATTTTGGGATGGGACAGCGAGCCTTGGTTGCGAGCGCGCTTAAAGGCGGCGGAGGTTTTAAAGGTGGCGGTCATGTCGGGGTCTAAATCGACCAGAGGTAACGTGTTTTGACCTGCGGGTATTTCAAGACTTCGCGCGCTGCCAGCCCGCGTCGCCGCCGCCGAGGATGAGGACGCGGGAGGCGTTTTTGAACCATCTGCATGGCGGGCAGGACGAGGGCTTCGTGGTAACGGGCTTCGTCGCGCGAGGAGAATTGTAGGTTGCCGTTGATGTAGAGGCGGGTGTCGTCTTTCCAGCGGGTCGACGACGAGCCGCTGGTAGGGCGAGTGGCTTTTGATAGACGACGGGGTCGCCAAAATAGCTTTGTTCGGCTTTGAAGGAGATGCGGTCGGCGTAGGCGAAGAGCGGCAGCGAGGACGGACAAGACAATGAGCGCGCGCAGGCGGATGGCGCGATAGCGGGCAATTCGGCTTTGAATACGCGCGCGGTCAGGTAGGCAACGGCGGCGTTGAGGATGCCGGAACAAGAGGGCGGAACGCGCCATGCCGAGTTTGGGGGCGAGGAGAGAGGAAAGAGCAAGGAAACGGCGAGTGCGCCCAAATAGTCGAAGGTCGGGACTTTGAAACAGAGTTCTTTAAACTCCGCGCCTTTGCGGTTTAACACGCGCATGACCAGCAGGATTTCCATGCCGACGACCGCACCGGACAATCAGCACGAAGGCGTAGAGCAGGGGTGCGGAACGGGGCGGCGGAAAGCCGAAGGCGACGAATAATGCCAGCGCGGAAAATGCCGCCGATGATGCCGACCAGAAGTTCGATTTCGATAAAAGCGGTGCAACACGTCTTCGTCTTTGATGTAGCGGGTCAGGTGCGCGCCGATGCCCATCGAGAAAGATAAAGTCCGATGACGGAAGAAAACTGCAAAAGTGCTGTCGCCCAAAGATAGCTCGCCAGCGCGGCGATGATGAGTTCGTAGGCGAGGGGCTGCAACTGGCGACGATGAAGACGGAGATGATGAGGGTGCGGTGGGCGGTCATGCGTGTCAGGGAGTGGGTTTGAGGCCGTCTCGAAAAATGCTTGCCGCCGATACTGCAAGCTCTTGAATTTCAAGCGGTACAGAAGTATGGCATAATCCATTATATCAAATCCTAAGGACTTCATATCGTGGTATTTCCCTGCCCCAATACCCTGCTTTACCTGCAATATGCTTGCGGGCGTGGTAATGACTGCCGTTTTTCGGTGCGGTATATCTGCGTATTACGCCTGCGGAAGAGTTGCGGCTGATTAAAAACGGCAACCTTGCCTCGCGCCTTGTCGTTCGGCGGCGCGCGCTGGTCGGATTTTGTTTGACGCTCGCATCCAGCACTGCCCACAGCGTCAGTTTCGTCGATTTTTATCCTGTGGGGCCTTGCGGCGGCGGTGATTCAGACTTTTGGTGTATTTTGCCGCCACGATGATGATTAAAGGCGCAACGGAAGAACTCATCGGCAACAACGTCGCCGTCGGCGCGCTGTTTGGCGCGGTGTCCGTACTCTATCGGTATCTCTAGAATGCTGCTTGTCTGACCTGATTTTTATAACTGGCTTAACAGTGAAAAATATACGGATACTCGTTATTCCCGCACATGCGGGAATCCAAAACGTCAGTATCCCGTGATATTTAAATGTTCGATGACGGAAGGTTCCGGGTTTCTGCCGCAGCACGGCCTTGGGTTTGTGCAGGTATTTGAGCAGGTGCAGGATTTCGAGCGTCAGTAAAATTTCAGACGGCCTATTGTACTGCAAGGCCGTCTGAAATGGTTTGAGTGCTTTGTCCGTCGGATTAGGAACGAGTATTGGACTTTCACACCTGCTTCGTGGGTATAGTTTTTGGGTTCGGTTGCACCATACACCCCCTGAGGCAGATAGACACTGCCATATCTGATTTTTGACTTTCCAGCCGCGGTAAAACGGAGCGACGCTAATTTTTGATTCGTTGGCGAATTTTTAGATACAGGTACCTCGATTTCGACGCCACGTCCTCCCGATTGTTTCATTTCAGTCGCTTCCGACCGGGATGGTAAGAGTATTGTCGGCCTCTCAGGGCATGATTGTCAAAGCAATGCGGGGAAACTTCAAAATTTGCAGGAAGAGCAATATTTACACCTGCGTGTAATCTGCGCATGCGTAGTTTGGTTTTTCGATCGTAATCAGCTGCATCAGCACGGCTGCTCAAATCTCTCAGAACCCGGTGTCCCAAACCTGCACCGGCAGTTACGCTGAAGCGGTCATTAAGCCGGACGTGTATATTCATATAAAGCCCGAATATCGCATGCACGACGCGGAGCACCATTGAGCGTGGCAGAACCATAACTATAGGCGTTACCGTCTACATCTATTACACTTCCTATGTAATCAGACTCTACCGCGTGAATAACGGCCTTCTACTTTTGCTGCATGGCGGTCGTTAGCGGTATTTGACGCCGCCGGTGAGAGACCACAGGTTTCCGGTTTGTTGCATCATGCGTTCGCTTCCTTCATATTCCCGATAAGTCTCATTGTAATATTCCGTACCGACGGTAAATCAGGGACGGGCGGCCTGTGCGCCTACTGCGGCCGACAGTGCCAGTGCGGCAAAGCAGAAGCGGATAGTATTTTTGCATGTAAATTCCTTTTCTTTGTAAAATCAATATGATAAATTAACGATGTTGCGTGATTTATTCTATAAGATTTGGGATGAATTAAGCAAATTACCGTTAAATCGAGATATTTACCGTTTAGGATGTCATCAATGGCAGAATCATGACGATAGCCTGTTGATGCGGCGTTTTTCGATTGTCGATGATGAAATCCGAAACGGTGTGAGTTCGGATGGCGATGTTTGTCGATGAAGGCGCAACTGAAGCTCATCGACAACAATGTCGCCGTCGGCGCGCTTTTGGTGCGGTGTCCGTGTTTTTCGGTATCTTGAATGCCGCTTGTTTGACCTGATTTATATAAACAGTTTGCAAAATATACGGCTGGCCGCATTTCCGCTCTGCACCGTGTTATCCCATTCTTCAAAAATAAGGAACCGCAATGTTCAACTTTATCAAGAAACAGTTTATCGACGTCATCCAATGGCCGAACCCTGACGACAGCCTGTTGATGTGGCGTTTCCCGATTGCCGATGAGGAAATTCAAAATGGCGCGAGCCTGACCGTGCGCGAGGCACAGATGGCGATGTTTGTCGATGAGGGCGCAACCGCCGACGTGTTCGGACCGGGACGTTACACGCTCAACACGCAAACGCTGCCGCTGCTGACCAACCCTGAAAAACTGGGACAAAGCCTTTGAATCCCCGTTTAAATCCGATGTTTACTTTTTCAATACCAAACAACAGCTTGCTCGGAAATGGGGTACGTCGCAACCCGTTACCGTGCGCGATGCCGAGTTCGGCGCGGTGCAGTTGCGCTCGTTCGGTATGTACGCCTACCGCATCAGCGATCCGGCAAAATTCTTCAAAAGAAGTCAGCGGGTGTAGCGGCAGAATACAGTGGCGCCGAGCTGGAAAGCCCAGTTGCGCAATATCGCCGTTACCCAGCTTGCGGCAGCGTTCGGTAGCTCCGGCATTCCGTTTTTGGACATGGCGGCAAACCAAGTTTTGCTGTCGCAAAAATCGGCGAACTGCTCGGCGCGGAATTTGCCAAACTCGGCTTGACGCTGGAAAAACTTCACCGTCGAAAGCATCACTCTGCCTGCCGCCATCCAAGAAGCTTTGGATAAGAAAAATTTCCATGGGCGTCATCGGCGACTTTGGGACGCTACACCCAATACCAAACCGCCGAATCCATCCCGCTCGCCGCGCAAAACGAAGGTGACTTGCCGGAATCGGCGCAGGCTTGGGCGTGGGCGCAGGCGTCGGTCAGGCAATGGCTGGCGCGATGGCGGGCATGATGCAACCGGCAGCACAACCCGCCCAAACCGTTCAGACGGCCTCCGAAGACCCGCAGGCAAAATTGGCGAAGCTCAAATCTTGCTGAACGGCGGTTTGATTTGCTCAAGAGGATTACGATAAAGCCAAAGCGGAAGTGTTGAAGCAGTTGATCGGTTGATGGGAAAAGAGGCCGTCTGAAAAACGGTTTTCAGACGGCCTTTACCGGTTCGGTCAAGTTTATTTATGATGAACTCAACCGCCGATATTTCGACTTTTTAAAAACCCAATCCGTCCCATACTATTGCAAGGTCGTCTGAAACTTCCACCCCACTTCCGAAAAGCAAACATGTCAAACACCCCTTTCTTCAAAACCGACTGCCCGAGCTGCGCGCGCGCCTGTCGAAGCGCATTCCGCCTCAGCCGTTACGCTGGTGTGCGGCTACTGCAACAGCATGCTGGTGCGGCAAGGATGACGGTATCGTCGATTCCGGCCGCGATTCCGCATTGCTGGAAGATTTCAGCCCTGCTGCAAATCGGTACGACCGGCACATTCGTTACGCAACGCTTCACCCTGGTCGGACGGCTTCAGGTGCAATACGACGACGGCGCATGGAACGAATGGTACGCGCTGTTTGACGACGGCAGGACGGGCTGGCTTTCGGAAGCAGGCGATTTGTATGTGATGACCATGCCCGTCGAACTCGACAACCCGCCGCGCTTTGAGGACATTCGGGCGGGATTTAGCGAGCTGACTTTTCCAAAACAAACGCTATGTCGCCTCAGACGTGCGCCACATCAGCCTGAAACGCGCTGCCGCTCAGGGCGAGCTGCCGTTTGTTTTGAACGATGATAGTCAGAACAAAGTCGCCGACTGGCGTTGCGAAGACCTTTTTCATCACGCTCGATTACAGCGACGACACCCCCGAAACCTTCTTCGGCCGCATGGTGAACTTGGATGATTTGAAGCTGGAAAACACCCGCAGCGAAGACGAAATCAAAGAAAAGCGCAGGTCGTCTGAAAGGCAGTATTTCCTCAGAAAACTGCCCCAACTGCGGCTCGTCCGTCCACTGGGTCAACGGCCTCACCGCCCATCTCAACTGCCCAAGCTGCGGCAGCGAATTGGCAATCGGCAAAGACAAAAGCCGAACTCATTACCGCCAACGCCATGCGCACGGCGCAGCAAAAGCCTGTTTACCCTGCCCTGTCGGCAGACAAGGCCGTCTGAAAAACCGCGAATTTTTGCGTTATGGGCTGCGGTCAGATACGCCGAAACAGACGCGCAGGAAACATTCGAAAAACCTGTTCAGCGGCCTCAACCGCACGCTCACGCCCGAAGGACAATGGTCGGAGTATCTGCTTTACAACCCGACACAGGGGTTCCTGTGGCTAGTCGAATCCGATGACGGCTGGAACCTTTCCCAAACCCAAAAACACATGGCCGCGCCTCGACCGCAACCGCCAACCGCAAGGCTGCGGCAAACTTTACGACTACGGCGGCAGGGTCGAAGTCGCTGCCGGCGCGTTCTACTGGCGCATCCGAAGCGGCGATTTGAACTATTACAGCGACTACCGCGACGGACAAAACCGCAAACTTTGTGCCGAATTGAACACTCACGAAATGGCATGGAGCAAAAGCGTACCGGTTGCTTACAGCGAAATTGCCGAGGCGTTTGAATCTGAGCAGCCGCGCACCGCATTACACTGCAAACATGACCGAAGATGCTGTCGACAACAAATTGCGGCTGCTGATGCTCGGCATCCTGATTATCGTCAACATACCGGCATTCCTGATGAGCGGCGAGCGACCACTTAACCATCATCATAACCTTGTTCTTGCAGGTTATGCTATCTGGGTTATCGGGCGTGAAAAAGACGAAGAAGAGGATTAAACCATGTCGAGAATAGGCTATATCATTTGCGCCACCGCAGCTATCGTCGTGGCTACCATGCTTAACTACGCCTCACTCTCATCCTCATCCGACGGCAGCCGCACGCACTCCGGCGGCTACTATGAGGCGGCAGCTATTCGGCGGCAGCGGCTATTCCGGAGGGCACAAATGACCCATATCCCCGGTAATCAGCGGCCTTTTTGGACTTATACGGCTGCGACGAAGCTATATTGAAAGACCAAGGCCGTCTGAAAAACCGCCCTCAAAGCTGCCGCCCAAGCCGCAGAAGCCACCGTCCTCGCCGAACGTTTCCACACCTTCGGCGGCGCAGGCGGTATAACCGGCGTGTTACTGCTCGCCGAATCCCGACATCAGCATCCACACTTGGCCGGAACACCGCTTCGCCGCCATAGACGCATTTATCTGCGGCGGCATGAAACTGGAAACAAAGTGAAGGAAGTGTTGTACAGGGAATTGGCGGCGGAGCGCAGCATTTGGGCTGTGGTAGAAAGAGGGGGCGGCATCGTTTAAGTTGCAACGCCTTAATCCCGAAATCCAATATTGAACAAACCCGCCTCCATAAACTTCGCATGCCGACCCGCCGCCGCTTCCTCAGTTATACCGCCGCGCTTGCCGCCGCTTCCTCTTTCTCTTGGCTGACTTACAACCGCCTTCAACCGCAAACCGCCGGTTTCCGTCAACCGCGTCGGGCTGCCGTTGGGGCATTTGTTGCGCGACGGGAATATGTCAGCCCGCCGAGCCGCCGTTACGAATGCAATACGCTGATACTCGGCGGCGGCGCGGCGGTTTGGGGGCGTTGTGGTATTTGGCGAAACACGGTCATCGTGATGTATTGTTGGCGGAAGGGTTCGAGCGCAACGGCAACAATGCCGCCTACGCCGCTTCAGATGGCCTGCGAGCAGCCGAGCGGCGCGCATTATCTTGCGTTGCCGTCGAAAAGAGAGCGCGTATGTGCGCGAGATGCTGGCGGATTTTTGGGTATCTTGCAATCGGACGGCAGTTTCAGGGAAACCGATTTGGTTTACGCGCCAGAGTCGCGCCTTTTGTATCAGGATAAATGGCAGGAACACCTGTTGCCGAAAAGATGTGGATTCCAAACGTTTTTTTGATTTGATCGGTCGTCTGAAACAGGCTTACGGCAGCGACGGCAAAAAGATTTTCGCCATTCCGATAGCCCTGTCATCGGCAGACGAAACGTGGCGCAAACTCGATACGTTGACGTTCAAACAATGGCTTGCGCAAGAGGGCTACACCTCGCCCGAGCTGCTTGTGGTATCTCGATTACTGCTGCCGCGACGATTACGGGCAGGGCATAGTGCAAGCATCCGCCTTTGCCGGACTGCATTACTTTCGCCGCCCGCAACAGCGCGGAAACCGTCCTGACCTGGCCCGAAGGTCTGGCGCATCTTTCCGAAAACCTGCGCCGCCATGTCGGTTTGCAGGAAGGTTGGCAATGGTCGTCTGAAAACCCCATCCGCCTCAGACAAACCCGCTTCCGTCAACGCATCCGCCGTCAAAATCAAACCGCTTTCAGACGACCGTATCGAAGTTTGGCTGCGCGATAATCTCAGCGGCGAAACCTGTCGCCCTGACCGCGCAACACGTTATCTCCACCATGCCGCTGATGGTTGCCGCCCGCGTCGTCGAAAAATCCCGCGCAATACGGGTTTGAACATTCCCGAATACGCCCCGTGGTTGGTCGCCACTCGAGCTGCACAGCAGCCTCGAAAGAAAAAACAACAGCGAAACGGCGTGGGGATAACGTCATCTACGGCAGCCAGGGACTCGGCTACGTCGTCGCCACCAACCAGCTCATCCGCGTCGCCCGCTCCCTGAGCGTACCATCTTTACCGCTTACGCCGCGCTCAACCACGACACCCCGCAAAGCCGTCCGCCGCCAACTGCTCGAAGCCTCCGAAGAAGAACTGCGCGATTTGGCCGCCAAAGACTTGATCGCCGCTCACGGAGAGAGCTTCGGCAACACGTTTCCACGTTGATGTTACGGTGCGCGGACACGGTATGAGCGTACCGAAAGCCGGATTATCTGAACGACGAATCTTTGTTAGAAAATCAGAAACCGAACGTCAGGATTGTTGTTTTGCCCACAGCGATTTGAGCGGGCTATTCGGTATTCGAAGAAGCCTTTGTATTGGGGCGTGGAAGCGGCAGGAAGGTGTTGAAATCGGCAAAAAGCGTAACTGGGAATTTTCTGAATTTGGTGATAGCTAAGTTATGAGGGACATATGATCTTTTTCAGACGGCCTTTTATTTGCAGGAGCACCTCATGAAAAATCTACATGGCGGCGCAGATGAGCGCGTGAACGGATACGCATGTTGCGTGGTAGTGTACGGGCTGGTGTGCGGACGTTGTGATGCGTTGTCGAAACTGGGCTTAAACCGTAGCCGGCCGGCGGGTTCGAACGGAATCGGCTTTGCGGCTCCGGACAGCTGGAAGGCCGTCTGAAAAATCGTTTCAGACGGCCTTTGCGTACTGATTGCCGGTTTGGCTTATGCGCCGTAAACGGGGTGTTTGTCGCACAAGGCGAGTAACGGCTGCGCGAACTTTAGCCAGGTTGAGCTTCGTCATCGGGATTAGGCTAACACGTCGGCCACCAGGTTGGCCAGTTCGCGCGCGTCGGCTTCTGCAGAGCCGCGGGTGGTCATGGCGGCGGAGCCGATGCGGATGCCGGAAGTAACGAACGGTTTTTCCGGATCGTTGGGGATGGCGTTTTTGTTGACGGTGATATGCGCTTTGCCCAATGCGGCCTCGGCGGCTTTTGCCGGTGATTTTCATCGGTTGGAGGTCAACGAGGAAAACATGAGCTTTTCGGTGCGGCTGGAGACGATGCGCAGGCCGCGTTTGATGAGTTTCTTCCGCCATTGCCGCGGCGTTGGTTTTGACCTGTTTGGCGTATTCTTTTAAACTCAGGTTGCAGAGCTTTAAAGGCTACGGCTTTGGCGGCGATAACGTGTATCAGCGGGCCGCCTTTGCAGGCTGGGGAAGATGGCGGAGTTGAGGGCTTTTTCATGAGTGGTGTCGCGGCACAGAATCACGCCGCCGCGCGGGCCGCGCAGGGCTCTTTGTGGGTGGTGGTGGTTACGAAATCGGCAAAAGGGACGGGGTTGGGATATTCTCCGGCGGCAATCAGGCCGGCATAGTGCGCCATATCGACAAAGAGATACGCGCCGACTTTGTCGGCAATCTGCGCAGGCGCGCCCAGTCGATAACCAAAGCGTAGGCCGATGCGCCGGCGCGACAATCATTTTCGGTTTGTGTTCCAAAGCCAAGCGTCCCGACTCGGCGTAGTCCATCACTGTTTTCGTCCAAACCGTAAGTAACGGCATCTAGAGCTTTACCGGAAATATTGACGCTGGCGCCGTGGGTCAGGTGGCTGCCGTGGGCGAGGCTCATGCCCAAAATGGTGTCGCCGGGCTGCAATACGGAAGTGTAAACCGCTTGGTTGGCCTGCGAGCCGGAATGTGGCTGAACATTGGCGCATTCGGCGCCGAACAGTTTTTCACGCGGTCGATGGCAAGCTCGCCTGCAATATCGACGCATTTGCAGCCGCCGTAATAGCGTTTGCCGGGGTAGCCTTCAGCGTATTTGTTGGTCAGCTGGACCCTTGTGCTTCCATAACGGCGCAACTGACATAGTTTTCAGAAGCAATCAGCTCGACGTGGTCTTGCTGGCGTTGGTTTTCGGCGGAGATCGCAGCCGCCAGTTCGGGATCGTATTGTTGGATGGTTACGCTTTTAGAAAACATTTTGAGTCCTTTGGGGATGGATAACTAACGGAATCGGCTTGCAGAATCGAGGCTGTCAATGTATCAAAATCAGAAGAATTGTCAACAATTTATCGGCGAGGCTGTCTAGAAACCGCTGTTTCAGACGGCCTCGTTGTGTTTTAACGTATGCGGCGGTAAAAAGCGGCGGCTGGAGTTTTATTGAAATATATCATCTTGTTTTAAATGGAAATCTATTTTTCAATCAGTTTTTCCAAATCATATTCCGCCTGCGCCGCTTTCTAGGTTTTTGCCAGTTCCATTAAAGCGAGCGCTTCCAGCCGCTTGCGGTCCAACGCGCGCGCTTCTTCGCTGTGAAGACTTTGATGTTGTCGGCAATTCCAGCTGCGGCATTTGTGCATCGGGCGAGTAAACCGGTTCGGTGTTCAGGATCTTCGTCCAATATCGGTGTATTGGCCAGTCCGCATCGTTTACCGGGCATCCAGTAGGGAACTGTCCTCGAGCGGACTGAATTGTCCGTTCAGTCCGTAGACATGCTTAAATCATCTCGATGCGGCACCAGCCAGCCCTTGCGGTAAATCAGCGGCTCTGTTTTTGGGTTCGGCGCTGCTGTAATAACGGGCGAATTTTTCGCGATATGACAGCGTTTCGCGTGCTTCGCCGAATTCGGTCATGGCTTTGCCTGCATTGCTTCAGGCCGTCTGAGTATGGCGTCGTCGGATAACGGTTTTCCGCATAAAACCGTGTTTTCGGCGGACGCGGTTTTGACGCATTCGCATCTCTATGTCGGGTACGCTGATGACAGAGGCCGAACAGGGAAAAGTATGTTCGGGCAGTTGCAATGAAGCCGATAATGTCGCGGCGATGATAAAACGGATGCCGCCGATAAAAGCATGCGCCGTATCCCAAACTTTCCGCCGCAACCACGGCATTTTGCGCCGCCAGCGAAGCATCGGTAACGGCGGTAATCAGGCTGCTCGGAATGTCCGGCCGCGGCGAATGTTCCGCAGCATGCTTCGAACACAGCTTCGCGCGGTGCAGGCTCGGCGATAAAATCAGAAATGTGCTGCAAGAGGCAATCTGCGGATTGGCCGGTTGCAGTGCAGCAGTCTTGCGCGCAGTTCAGGGCGATGTGATATTGATGATGGTGTAATGCTGCCCGTTCATCCAAGAAGGTGCCTGACAGGCGCGAGTCTATAATGGTTTGTATTTCTTCGGCAGCAGAGCCGGTCGGATTGAAATAGCGGAATGCACGATGATTTTTGATGGTTTTCGATGGCGGTTTTCATAAGCGGTGGTCGTCCAATGTTGCGTTCTTTGATTTTATGCCCGTCTGTCCGCTCCGTCCAGCCGGTGCGAGGCCGTCTGAAACTCCCTGTAATTATTCGTGCCAAACACTGGATAAAAACGCTGCCTTTGTTATAATGAGGAAACAGAATGTTCTGTTTGACTGTTAATCCATCATAAAGAGAGGAAGCGAAATGTTCCGGAATACCGCGATTTAATTGCCAAATTGAAGCAAGAAGACTCACTTTGCACGCTTGTTCGACGAACACAACGAACTGGACGATAAAATCCACAGGTTTGGTCAACAACCCTGTTACCGGCGGGTTGGACGAAATTGAAGAATTGAAAAACAGAAATTTGCAGTTGAAAGACCGTTTATACGAAATTCTGAGAAAGGCTGACGGTAAATCAAAACCGTCGGTCGAGACAATGAGCCGTCTGAAATTCAGACGGTCTTTTGTTTACTAGCTTACGGTAAAGACAATCGCAGCATGGTTTCAACATCAAACCATGCCGCGATTGAGCTGTCTACGGATTGTTTTTATTTTGTTCCTCATCTTTTCCGCCATCATTTCATGCAGCGTTTTTCTTGGCAGGTTTCATCGGAACGCGGTTGTCCGTCCAGCCCAGTTGCTTGCTCGGTCATCAATGTACTGGAATTTGGTGCCGCCCAACCGAAGGCACGGCTATGCTGCCGCTGAAAATGCCGTTGAATGTACGCCATGCCACTGTTCGCCGAAGGTATGCGATGCCTTGTCCGCGGATAGGATGCGGTACGACTTCGGAAGGTGAGCGTTGCGCTTCAACACGCAGACGCTGCATCTGCTCGGTAATCGGGATACGCACCGGACAAACTTCACACACGCGCCGCACATGGTGCAGGGCGGTCGGCAGATCGCGGGTGGCTTCAAGCCCAATAGATGCGGAGAAATAATCTCGCCGATAGGGCCGGGGTAGGTTGTGCCGTATGCCGCGCCACCGATACGGGTATAAACCGGACAATGGTTCATACACGCGCCACAACGGATACATTGCAAGGTACGGCGCATTTGGTCTTCGGCATGGGCTTGGCTGCGACCGTTATCGAGCAGAACCAAGTGCATTTCCTGCGGACCGTCTAATTCTTCAGTACGGCGCGGACCCGGTAATCATGTTGAAATAAGTGGTAATGTTCTGACCGATGGCAGAACGCGGCAGCAGGCTGTACAAAGGCGGAACGTCCGACAGCTCAGCTACCACTTTTCAATGCGGTAATGGCGATATGAACGGGCGGAACTGAGTGAGTACTCAGGCGACCGTTGCCTTCGTTTTCCACCAGACACAGTGTACCTGTTTCAGCAACAGCGAAGTTTACGCCGCTCAAAGCCGACATCAGCAGTGCTGTAAATATCGCGCAGGGCTTTGCGGGCGAAGCCGGTCAGTTGGTCTACGTCGTCTGTCAACGGCGTGCCGAGGTTTTGGTGGAAAGTTCGCTCAACCTGTTCTTTGGTTTTGTGAATGGCGGGCATCACGATATGGGTCAGTTTTTCGCCTGCCATTTTGGACGATAAACTCACCCAAGTCGCTTTCCACCGCTTTAATGACCTTTTTGCTTCAAGATAATGGTTTAGCTCGATTTCCTCGCTGACCATGGATTTTGCCTTTGACCATCAGCTTGCCGTTTTTTGGCAGTAATGATGTCGTGGATGATTTGGCGAGCTTCAGCCGGGTTTCCGCCCAGTGAACTTTCACGCCCAACTTAGTCGGGTTTTTCTTCGAGTTGCTCCAGCAGGGCGGGCAATTTAGACAATGAGCGCTGACGGACGTGTTCGCACAAATCACGCAGGCTTTGCAACTCTTCTTCGTCGGTCAAAACGGCTTTGCGTTTGGTCATCAACATGATCCATCGCAGTACGCAGGCTTTACGCAAAGGCTTGTCTTGAAGGGAAATTGCGGCGTTTTGTTTGAAAGTTTCCGGCTTCATGTGGAACTTGATGGTTTGCGTAGTCATGCGTTTTCCTCCAAATCAGCAGGGGAAATGTGTTTCAGGCAAAATGGCGAGAATGACTAAATCACGCGGACCGTGCGCGCCGTAAGCAAGCGTCAGTTGGATGTCTGCGGTTTTGGACGGGCCGGAAATCAGGAAAACATTGGTCGGCATACCGTTTTCTACCAGTTTTTCGCCTTCGACGGCGTTGGAAATTCGTTATACATTTTCGCCGTATCAAACAGGCAGAAATGCACGGGCGGAACAAGGCTTAAAGTACGCGGTTCTTCGGGGCTGGAAAACAGCATCAGTGTGCCGGTGCAGGGCGATGCCGCATTGCGAGCCGCTAAAGCCTGCATCGATGTTTGTGAAGAACTTGGTTTTTCCATAGTATCGATTTTCGCGCTCGAAAAGCAATCGGTTCGATATTGCTGTCCACCAGCGGCACGGGGCGGATTTGTCCGTGTTCAGTCGCCAACGGCAGCAGGATGTTTTTCAAACCTTTGCCTTCGGCAGCTGATCGGAATACTTGCGGCCAGCCGGTTTTGGTCACCCAATAAATTTCAGTTTTGACGGCGCGCAGCGGCAGCCCAATCGTTTCAGACGCTCAACTTCGCTGTCCCAAGAAACACCATTTCACGGTAATAATCAAAAACCGCAGGCTCTTCCATCGGCAATGCGTCGGCTTTTTCAGTTTTGCCAAAATATTTTCGCGCGCGCTCATGCTTTGACCTCCGGTACGTTCCAACAAGAAGGATGCGATGTGTTTCGGACGCGGCATATTCGGCTCGTCTTTGTGATTTTGCCGCCGATGTTCATCATGCAGCCACAGTCCGCGCTGATGATTTCGGTCGCACCGGTTTCTTTTCAGCGCGGCAACTTTGTCTGTTACCATCGCGCCGGAAATATCGAGCCTGTTTGACAGAGAATGTACCGCCAAAGCCGCAGCATTCGCTTTCATGGTCGTGAACGATACGTTCAACGTTTTCCATACCGTCAATCAACTGCCAGCCTGAAATATGGACGTTCATTTCGCGGCGGGCGGCGCAGGAAGTGTGGACGGCGACTTTGGCGGTTCGCCTTTGTCTCTCAGGTTTGTAGCCGATGGCAAGCAAGAAATGAGTAATCCCTCAATGATGCGGTTGGCACAATCCACCGCTGGATTCGTATTCTGTATTTTTAAACAGGGTAGGCCAGTGATGTTTCATCATGCCGCCGCACGAGCCGGACGGTACGACGATTGGCCAGTTTTCAGGGAAAAAGGTCGAGTTGCGCTTTGGCGACATCAAACGCTTCAGTCGGATGACCGGAAGAGTAGGCGGGTTGGCCGCAGCAGTTTGCGCCATCGGGTAATGAACCCGTATGCCTTGCTGCTCAGATTAGTAATGGCATCCATGCCGCTGGGGCTATGAAAATATCGAGGACGCAGGTGCCGAAGAAATAGAAACATCGGTCGGCTTGTTGTCGAATGTGGTGATTTGGGGCGGGTGATTGTGCTCATTTTTGTATCAGGCCAATCGGCCGTTTTATTGGATTTCCGACACTTTAAGTAATCGTTTGTAGTCGGTCAAGTTAAATTTAAAGAAAACAATATTTCGTATGAGTAGATGTATGCCCGAAATACTTATTAAATAAAGAATTAGATAATAATGATAATAGGTATTATTAGTATTTATTACTTTTTAATAATAAATTAATAGTTTGCTAGAACGTGAGGGATAATGTATCCGGTTTTTGAGTTTTAACCGTGGTACATTACATGAGATACTGAATATGTTTATATCTGAACAGGCCGTCTGAAAAGGATGGAAGGGCGGTTTCAGACGGCCTGTTGCTGGATGGGCGGAGGGAAGAGGGTTACAATGGCCTTTTGTCGAAACGGTCAAACCGGATATTTTCGAGATTGTGATTTAAGAAATTAAAGATGGAAATCACGCTGCAATTTCTCCGCAGCCTTCGCGTTGGCTGCCGTTGCTGCTGGCGATTGCGATTTTTATGCAAATGCTTGATGCGACCATACTCAATACCGCGCTGCCGAACATTGCTGCGGATTTGGACGAATCGCCGCTGGATATGCACTCTGCGGTGGTGGTTTATACGCTGACTGTCGCGTTGCTGATTCCTTTGAGCGGCTATCTGGCCGACCGTTTCGGTACGCGCAATGTGTTTTGTCGGTTCGATGGCGGTGTTTATCGCCGGTTCGCTGTTGTGTGCAGCGGCGCAAAACCTGCCGATGCTGGTGGTGGCAAGGATGGTGCAGGAGTGGGCGGTTCGATGCTGGCACCCGTGCCGCGGTTGACCAGTATTCGCGTGTACGAAGCCGCAGCTTCGAACGCTATCAATTATGCGGTGATGCCGGCGTTAATCGGGCCCATATTCGGGCCGCCGGTGGGCGGCTATCTGGTGGAATATGCTTCGTGGCACTGGATTTTTCTGCTGAACGTACCCATCGGCCTAATCGGTATCGCGGCGGCGCTGAAAAATCATGCCGAATGTCAAAGGTGTGCGCGTGCCGTTTGATACGGCGGGCTTTTTGATGTTCGCTTCGGCGGCATGCGCGTTGATAATGGCCGTGGAGGTCATCTCTCATCCGCAGGCCGTACCTTTCTGCTGCGGGGCTGGCGGTAGCCGGTGCGGCTGCGCTGTGGCTTTACGCCCGTCATGCGCGCCGTACCGAAACGCCGCTTTATGCGGGCGACCTGTTTCAGGTGCGCACTTTCCGGCTGGGACTTGCGGGCAATCTGTTCAGCCGTTTGGGCATCAGTTCCGTACCGTTTTTATTGCCGTTGCTGTTTCAGGTGGCTTTTGGTTTCGGAGCAGGGGCTGTCCGGCGGCTTAGTTGCCGCCGCGGCCTTTGCCTCGCTGCTGGCGAAGCCGTTGGTCAGGCCGATAATGGCGCACTACGGCTACCGTGGTGTTTTGACGGCCAACACGCGGCTGTTGGGGATATTGATTATGCTGGTTGCGCTGCCGGATGTGCATACGCCGCTGGGAGTGTGGGTGGCGCTGCTGCTGGCGATGGGGCTGTGCAACTCAATACAGTTTTCGGCTGAACACGCTGACCTTGGCCGATTTGCGGCCTTATCAGGCAGGGCAGCGGAAACAGCCTGATGGCGGTCAACCAGCAGTTGTCCATGAGCTTCGGCATTGCGCTCGGCGCACTGATGTTGCTGGGGCTGGACGAAAAGCAGCTTCGGTGCGGAAAACCCTGCATACCGCATTCAGGCTGACCTTTCTCGGTATCGGTGCGGTTACGTTTGCCTCAGGATTTATCTTTTGCCCGGCTGCACCGTTCCGACGGGGCAGAATCTGACGGAATAAATCAAGAAAATAGGTTAGAATGTGCGCCGTTTATATTTGCCGCTGCCGTTTTTCAGACGGCCCGAAGTTTTCAGGAACAAAAATACCGTCTATGCCGTCTGAAAAAGATTGTTACCGTGATGAACCTCAGATATACCGTACTGATGATGCCCGCATTCCTTATAGGCTGTGCTTCGCTGCCGCCGTTGGACGGACGGACGGAGAGCCGCTATCCGACACGCCTTCCGCCCCCGCTTCGAGCGTCGTTGAAACTTGCGCACAAAAACAGCCTGCCGACAGCGATGCGGACACGTCGGACGTTTATCTGCTCAACGATGCGCATGATGCCTTCGTCGCGCGCGCCGAACTGATTGACGCCGCCGACCACACGCTCGACATCCAATACTATATCTGGCACAACGATATTTCCGGCAAGCTGTCTGTTCAACCTGGTGCAGCAGGGCGGCCGAGCGCGGCGTGCGCGTGCGGCTGCTGCTGGACGACAACAACACCGACGGCCTCGACAGCATCCTGTTGGCGCTCGACAGCCATCCTAATATCGAAATACGCCTGTTCAACCTTCGTCTCGCGCAGATGGCGCGCGTTGGATATCTGACCGACTTCCCGCGCCTCAACCGCCGTATGCACACAAATCGCTGACCGCCGACAACCGCGCCACCATCGTCGGCGGACGCAATATCGGCGACGAATATTTCAAAGGTCGGGGAAGATACCGTATTCGCCGATTTGGATATACTGGCAACGGGCAAAGTGGTTACCGAAGTGTCGGAAGACTTCGACCGCTATTGGGCGAGCAATTCGGCTTATCCGGCCAGAAGCATCATCAAAAGAGGCAGTGTGGAAAAAGGTTTTGACGAACTGGCATATAACGATGACGACAAAACGGCGTATTGAACCGATACCGGCGCGAAATCGAAACCTCGGATTTGTTCAATTTGCTGAAGCAGAACAAAGTGAAGTGGCACAAAGTCAAAACCCGCCTCATCAGCGACGACCCCGCCAAAGGGCTTGACCGCGACCGCCACAAAACCCCGATTCTGCAACGCCTGCTCGCAGCGATGCAGGCGCCGGAAAAGAGTATGTATCTCGTGTCGCCGTATTTCGTGCCGACCAAATCGGGTGCGCACGCATTAAGCGAGATCGCCAAAGCAGGCGTGGACGTAACCAGTGCTGACCAACTCACTTCAAGCCACCGATGTTGCGCGCCGTACATTCCGGCCGTCAAAGTACCGCAGCCGCTATTGAAAGCAGGGGTGGAACTACACGAACTGGAAGCCCAACCATGCCGTCCCCAAAACCAAAGACCGCGGGCTGACCGGCAGCTCCGCCACCAGCCTGCACGCAAAAACCCTTTATCGTCGACGAAAAACGCATCTTTATCGGTTCGTTCAACTCGACCCGCGTTCCGCCCTGTCCTCAACACTCGAAATGGGCGTCGTTCTCGAAAGCCCGCAGATTGCCGGCATGATGCGGCGCACGCTGATAACGACCACGCCCGACTACGCCTACAAAGTTACGCTCAACCGGCACAACAAACTGCGCTGGCAGAATCCGAAGACCGCAAAAATCTACTCGAAAGAACCGGAAGCCAAATTCTGGAAACGCGTTATCTCCAAAATATTGTCGTTCCTGCCGATTGAAGGATTACCTGAGGCCGTCTGAAAAATACACCGAAGGAAAATCTCATGAAAACCGATTTTAAAAGCCGCCTTTCTCGCCGCCGCAGTTGCCGCACTGGCATCCTGCGGCACCACGTCCAAGAAAACCCGCGCACCGCCCGACAGCCGCACACAAAGGTCCAGCCCGTACGCATCGGCAATATCAGACCATACGGAAGGTTCGCAGGAACTGATGCTGCACAGCATGGGGCTGATCGGCACCTTACCGCTGGGAGGCAATAAAAACCGAAATGGGCTTTGATTGCAGCGGCATGATTCAGTTCGTTTATAAAAAGCGCACTCGGTGTCAGCCTGCCGCGTACCGCCTGCGACATGGCTGCCGCCTCGCGCAAAATCCCCGACGGCAAAGCTGAAAGCCGGTGATCTGGTATTTTTCAGCACGGGCGGGCGCACAAAATATTCCCACGTCGGCCTCTATATCGGCAGCGGCGAATTTATCCACGCGCCGAGCAGCGGAAGACGGTACAGACCGAGAAACTTTTCCAAAGCCCTTCTATGCGAAAAACTACTTAGGCGCACATACTTTCTTTACAGATTAAACCACGGGCCGTCTGAAACATTTCTAGACGGCCTGTCCGTTAAAATGAAGATAAGGCGCGTTTGACGCATCACCTGCGGCGACAGCCCGAATTTCCTGCTTCCCGTTTATAAAAAGCCGATTATTCGGTACGGCAATTTTTCAGACGGCCTCCCAACCCTCAAAACAAGGAATTTCCCATGTACACCGAAACCGTTTTAACCGTATTGAAAAACCTGCAAAACCAAATCTGCGCCGCGCTTGAGCAAAGAAGACGGCGGAGGCGGTGTTTGCGCGTGAAGAATGGACGGGCAAATTGGGCGTAGGCGAAACCCGCGTGTTGAAAAAGCGGCGCGGTATTCGAGCAGGCGGGCGTGAATTTTTCGCATGTGAAGGGGCAGCAAAATGCCTGCTTCGGCGACGGCGGCACCGCCCTGAACTGGCGGGCGCGGCGTTTGAGCGATGGGCGTGTCGCTGGTGATTCATCCGAAAAATCCGTATGCTGCCCACCAGCCATGCGAACGTGCGTTTTATTGCGTATCCGGAAGGCGGTGAGCCTGTGTGGTGGTTCGGCGGCGGCGATTTGACGCCGTTTTATCCGTTTGAAGAGAGATATTTTGCACTGGCACACGGTCGCGCCAGGACGTATGCGTGCCGTTTGGGGAAGAGGTTTATCCCGGAGTTCAAAAATGGTGCGACGAGTATTTTTACTTGAAACACCGCGGCGAAACGCGCGGCGTGGGCAGTTTGTTCTTCGACGATTTGAACCGCTGGGATTTCGATACCTGCCTGAATTTCATCAAGGCGGTCGGCGAAGGCTATATCGAGGCGTATCTGCCGATTGTGGCGAAACGCAAAAACACGCCATACGGCGAACGCGAGCGCGATTTCCAGCTTTACCGACGCGGGCGTTATGTGGAATTTAATTTGGTTTGGGACAGGGGTACGCTGTTCGGACTGCAAAGCGGCGGTCGCACGGAAAGCATTTTGATGTCCATGCCGCCCTTTGGTGCGTTTCGAGTATCAATACGCGCCGGAAGAAGGTTCGCCCGAAGCGCGTGGCTGAATGAGTTTTTGGCGGCACGGGATTGGCTGGGCGAATTGAGCTGAAAATCAGGCTTTGAGGGCCGTCTGAAAAATATGGTTTCAGACGGCCTTTTTCATGAAAAGCCGTACGGTCCGGTTTGATTACAAATTAAGGTTCTTCATTGTCAACAATTAGTATAAAATGGCGGCTTAATTGGAGAAAAATCTGCCGCTGAATCAACACTTATCGAGATGAAATCATTTTTCAGACGGCCTTTGTCTTTTGCGGCACACAGTTTTTAAATTTAAGGAATAAAAATGCCAGAATACCGCTCCAAAACCTCCACCCACAGGCCGCAATATGGCGGGCGCACGCGCATTGTGGCGCGCCACCGGCGTGATGGAAACCGACTTTGGCAAGCCCATCATCGCCGTTGCCAACTCGTTTACCCAATTCGTGCCTGGCCATGTCCACCCTGCACAACATGGGTCAGCTTGTTGCCCGCGAAATCGAAAAAGCCGGCGCAATCGCCAAAGAATTCAACACCATCGCCATCGACGACGGCATCGCCATGGGACACAGCGGCATGCTGTACTCCCTGCCCAGCCGCGATTTGATTGCCGACTCCATCGAATACATGGTCAACGCCCACTGCGCCGACGCGCTGGTGTGCATTTCCAACTGCGACAAAATCACTCCGGGAATGCTGATTGCCGCCATGCGCCTGAACATCCCGACCATCTTCGTTTCCGGCGGTCCGATGGAAGCGGGCAAAGTCATCGGCGTGGCCCAAACATCCAGCCCGAACGCCGTTTGGACTTGATTGACGCCATGATTGAATCGGCGGACGACAATGTCAGCAACCAGCAAAGTCGAAGAAGTCGAACAAAAATGCCTGCCCGACCTGCGGCTCCTGCTCCGGCATATTTCACCGCCAACTCCATGAACTGCCTGACCGAAGCGCTCGGTTTGTCCCTGCGCTCGGCAACGGCTCCTACCTCGCCACCCACGCCGGCCGCAAAAGAATTGTTCCTCGAAGCAGGCCGCATGATTGTCGAAATCACCAAACGCTATTACGAACAAAACGACGAGAAACCGTGTTGCCGCGCAGCATCGCCACGCAAAAAAGCGTTTGAAAACGCCGCGACCATGGACATCGCCATGGGCGGCTCCACCAACACCATCCTGCATTTTGCTCGCCGTCGCCAACGAAGCGGGCGTCGATTTCAAAATGGCCGACATTGACCGCCTGAGCCGCGTCGTGCCCCTGCATCTGCAAAACCGCGCCCAACAACCACGACTACTACATGGAAGACGTGCACCGCGCCGGCGGCATCTTCGCCATCCTGAAAGAATTGGACAAAGCGGGCAAACTGCACTGACGTACACCATCCACGCGCCGACGCTGAAAAGACGCGATTAAACAATGGGACGTACCAATCCCTGAAAACACCCACGCCATCGAACGCTTCAAAGCCGCCCCCGGCGGCGTGCGCACCACCCAAGCGTTCTCGCAAAACCGCATGTGGAAAACCCTCGACCTTGACCGCGAAAAAGGCTGCATCCGCAACGTCGAACACGCCTACTCGCAAGACGGCGGTTTGGCGGTCTTGTTCGGCAACATCGCCGAACGCGGCTGCGTGAGTAAAACCGCAGGCGTGGACGAGCATCCTCAAATTCACCGGCCGCGCCCGCGTGTTTGAAAGCCAGAAGCCGCCGTCGAAGGCATTTTGGGCAACCAAATCGTCGCCGGCGACATCGTCATCATCGCTACGAAAGCCCCAAAGGCGGCCCGGGTATGCAGGAAATGCTGTATCCGACTTACCTGAAATCCAAAGGCCTCGGCAAAGCCTGCGCCCTGCTGACGGACGGACGCTTCTCCGGCGGCACATCGAGGCCTCTCCATCGGCCATGCTTCGCCCGAAGCGGCGGAAGGCAGCGCCATCGGCTTTGGTACACGAAGGCGATACGATTGAAATCGACATCCCCAACCGCAGCATCAACCTGAAAGTGTCCGACGAAGAACTCGCAAAAACGCCGTGCCGAAAGTGGAAGCACGCGGTAGCAAAAGCATGGAAACCGGAAAACCGTGACCGCTACGTCTCCGCCGCCCCTGCGTGCCTACGGCGCCATGGCGACCTCCGCCGACAAAGGCGCGGTGCGCGACGTATCGCAAATCGAACGCTAAAGCAGTGCGGCAATAAACGGTTTTCAGACGGCCTACGGTATCGGAGGCCGTCTGAAACCGCATCAAAGGCAGTGTTATGGACAAATTTATTCTTGCGATGATTGCGCTGGCCGTGATTCTGGCGGTGATTATCGGCGGCGGCTTTTATAGCGGTCGAATACACCAAAAACATCCCGAAATGTTCGAGGTCAAACCCTGAGCGGAAGTAGGTTTGTTGAATCGTCGGGCCGTCTGAAAGATTCGTTTTCAGACGGCCTTTTTGTTACTGCTGCGGTAAAATCAGGCAAAAGCGGCAAACCTAATGCGGCGGATTTATGTCAATAGGAAATGCCGCCCGTATGACGCTTTACCTTGAAAGCCGCGGTACGCGGGGCGTCTGTATCTGATTCAACCGACAGGAGGATGAAATGAAAAATTATTGATTGCCGCCGCAGTGTTGGCGCTGGCCGGCTGCCACTAGCACATGGAACGGAGTAAAAGCGGACAGTTCGCGCATCGTCGGCCGTTCGGTAAGCGGTATCGGCCACGGCATCGGCAAGGCAGGGGCGGCGCTGGAACGCAGCGGCGAGCAGATAGACGGACGCGCGCCGGCGCAGAGTGCGAACAACGCCGTACAGCAGCCGTATTGAGTCTGCACGCAGCATACAGGCCTCCGACCGGTACCAGCCGGCCGGAGGTTTTGTTTTTCAGACGGCCTTTATGCGGTATGATTGCGGCTTGAAACATCATGACAGGCCGTCTGGAAGAATAATGATGAAATCACTTGCCGTCTGGCTGGTTCTGGCCGGATTATTGTTTTCCCTGTTCCGATACGTGAAAGAGGGCGAATTATCCGGCGCCGAACTGCTCCGAGCGCTGCCGCCCGCCGATACGTCCGCCGTCGAAGGCTTGGATGGCCTCGGCTATCTGAACTACCTGCGTAAAGAGGCCGGGCTGCCCGGGCGTTGGCGAAATCCAAACTGCTGGAGCGTTCGGCGCGTAACCATGCTCGTTATCTGACGGATTATCCCGACGAGGGGCATGACGAGAAACATACCGCCAGCCTGCTGTTCAGCGGCGAAAACGCCGTCCGACCGTGCCGCATTCGTCGGTTATCCGTATGGCGGCGTGCGGAAAACGTCAGCACCGGCCGCATTCAGCGCGGCACATCGTCGGGCGGCGATACGGTGCGGCAGCAGGCGGACGGCCTGATGGCGGCGGTATACCACCGTTTTTCATTGTTGGAACAAGACATCGACGAGGCGGGCGCGGCTTACGAAGAGCAGAACGGCAATCAGGCGCTGGTGGTCAATCAGGGCAACAGCCTGTACCGCAAGCTTTGCGCGTCAGGCCGTCTGAACGCCGAACCCGACCGGCCTTTCTATGCAAACGCCCGCACCAACGGCGCCATCGTGTATGCGGACGAAATGAAAACCCCGTCAGGAAATTCCGTATGTCGTATATCCGGTCGGCAATTCGACCGTGCCCGAATTTTACGGCGAACGCCCCGACCCCGTACCCGACCGGGCCATAACCGGCAACCCCGCCAGTATTGCGTTTTCCGAAACGGCCGGACGCATCGAAATGCAGTCGTTCAAACTCTACCGCGGCGATGAAGAAGTCGTCCCCCGTGCGCGTGCTGACCCGCCGCAACGACCCGAACCGGAAATTCACCGACCGCCAGTTCGCATTGTTTCCCCTGAATCCTCTTGAATACGATACCGCCTATCGCGCCGTGTTCCGCTACAACCGCAACGGTCAAAAAGGCAAAAAGCGGAATGGACGTTCCGCACCAAGCGCCCTGATTACCCGTATTTCATCGTCAAAGGCGGCGAAAAACTGGCGGTTTCAGACGGCATTGAATACTTTATCCGCCCGCAGCGCCGCTGGTGCCTGAAAGACTGTCCCGATGTGGTTTACCAGACCGCCGGCGGTGCGACGCTGGAGGTTTTGAAACACATGCCCGGCGGCATCGTCGTGCGCATGAGCGGCAGGCGCGGCGATAAGGCGCGGCTGATGCTCGACGGAGGGCGGGACAAACGCAAAGCGGTGGAACTCTACCTGACGGATTAGGGCCGTACCGCAATGCCAAAAATTATCGGAAACGGCGTTGTGAAAACTGATAAAATACCCCTTCCGTCCGATACGGCAGACAGTCATGAGCCAAAAACGTCCAAATCAAAGCCGCCAACACCGCTGCGCTTTCGCCCGCATCGGCCTGATGCTGTTTTCGTTTGCCGTGTTCGCGTTTGTCTCGGTGGTGCCAGCGGGTTTGTCGGGCGCCGCTAGGATAACCGTTATCCGCGTGTCGCTTTACGCGCTGCTGGCATTTGCGGTGCTCGGCGGCATTTTTCCATCCGCGTCGCCGTATTGCGCAAAAAGCGGGCAAATAAGCATTTCATTTTTAAGGTTTGAACATGAATCACCCGAATAACCGGATACCCGAAGAAATCCGCCTGCAACACGGCCGCGGCGCACTGACTTTGGTTTACGGCGCCGAACAAAAAGTCTGAGCGCCGAATTTTTGCGCGTATTTTCACCCAGCGCGGAAGTGCGCGGCCATGCGCCCGGGCAGGGAAGTGCTGCAAACGGGCAAGGCGGGCGTTACCATCATGGGGCTGGAGCCGGTCGGACAATACGCCTTGAAAAATCACTTTTTCAGACGTGCCACGACAGCGGTTTGTACGACTGGGCCCTATCTGCACAAACTGGCACACGATCACGACGCGCTGTGGGCGGATTACCTACGCCGCATCGAACTGGCGGGCGCGTCGCGCCTCCGTCTGCCGACGATCTGCAGGCCGGACGAAATCCGGCCATGCCTGTGGCAGCGGCGGTTGCGGCGGGACGGCATTGAGGAAGAGGCCGTCTGAAAACATGGAACTGCAGCTTTAGGCACCGGCGCGGGTTCGCCGTCGAAAGCGCGCAACGTTACCCGCACCGCCTTGAAAAACAGGCGGGAAAAAGTAACGAAGTTTGCTGTTTGACTGCGGCGAGGCCACGCAGCACCAAATCCTGCGTACCAACATCCGGCCGGGCAAAATCAGGCGGATTTTCATCACGCACCTGCATGGCGACCACATCTTCGGCCTGCCCGGCCTGCTCAGTAGCCGCTCGTTTTTGGGCAGGGGCGGACGAACCGTTGTTCTTGTACGGCCCCGCCGGTATCCGCCGGTTTTGTCGAAAGCGCGCTGGAAGTTTCGCAAACCCAGTTGAGCTATCCGATAAACTTTCCATGAATTCCGTTTCAGACGGCCCTCATATTAGACGACGGGGAATTTACCGTCCGTGCTTTCGGACTGGCGCACAGCCTCGCCGTCCTTCGCTTACCGCATCGAAGAAAAAGAACGCGCGGGCGGCTTGCAAATGGACCGTCTGCGCGAACTTCGGCATCCCGTCCGGCCCTGTTGCTCGGCCGTCTGAAAACGGCGAAACCGTAACCTTGGATGACGGGCGGCTGATTGACGGCAAAGAATACCTTTCGCCGCCGCGGAAAAGGGCGGATAATCGCCGTCTTTGGAGACACAAAGCCCCTGCTCGTCCGCACCGGCGGCGGCCGAAGGGCGGATGTCTTGGTGCACGAAGCGACTTTTGCCGCCGGAGACGAAGCAATGGCGGAAAAAGTTTTCCATTCCACCGAGTCCGATGCCGCAAATCTGGCCGCCGAAGCCGGTGTCAAACGACTTTACCTGACCCACATCAGCGCGCGCTATGCCGATGAGGAGCAACAGCTGATGCTGGAGCGGCAGGCGCAAAACATATTTCCCGCGTCGAAAGTGGTTGGCGATTTTCGACGTATTCGATATTTGAATCCGCATTATTTTTAAAAGGCAGACAACATGAGCGACCATCAAAACCCATTTCGGTTTTCAGCACCGTAGATGAAAACGAAAAAGCCGGGCAAAGTGGCCGAAGTATTCCACTCTGTAGCGAAAAACTACGACATCATGAACGACGTGATGTCCGGCGGCCTCGCACCGCGTTTGGAAACATTTCACCATCAACACCGCGCGCCTGAAAAAGGCGGACAAAGTTCTGGACATCGCGGGCGGCACGGGCGATTTGTCGCGCGGCTGGGCCAAGCGTGGGCAAAGAGGGCGAAGTTTGGCTGACCGACATCAACTCCTCCATGCTGACCGTCGGCCGCGACCGCCTGCTCAACGAAGGCCTGATCCTGCCGGTATCGCTGGCCGATGCGGAAAAACCGCCGCTTTCCCTGACAACTACTTCAATCTGGTTTCCGTCGCTTTCGGCCTGCGCAATATGACGCACAAAGATGCCGCGCTGAAAGAGATGTACCGCGTGTTGAAACCGGGCGGCACGCTGTTGGTATTGGAGTTTTCCAAAGTCTACAAACCGCTGGAAGGCGTGTACGACCTGTATTCGTTCAAGTTGCTGCCGGTTATGGGCAAACTGATTGCGAAAAGACGCCGACAGCTATCAATATCTGGCCGAATCCATCCGCATGCACCCCTGACCAGGAAACTTTGAAACAGATGATGCTGGACGCGGGTTTCGACAGCGTGGATTACCACAATATGAGCGCGGGCATCGTGGCGCTGCACAAAGGCGTGAAGTTCTGATTACGCAAACATTTGAAAGGCCGTCTGAAAATGTTTTCAGACGGCCTCGTCAGACGGCCTTCGGGTATTTTTGAGGAAATGACGGTCGATAGTGGATTAATTTCCGATACAACCGTTTATTAAACCGCGTCATTTCCGCGCAGACGGGAATAACGCGGTTTTGGTTTTTCGGAGATTTTCGCAGGCATGGCGGTCTGTGGTATAGATTTCAGACGGCCCCCGCCGTTCTGCTTTCGCCTCCAGAAGCTCCCAGCGTTCCAATTTTTCCAAAAGCAGTGTTTCGATTTCTTCGGCGCGGTGTTTGCAATGCACCGGCTTTCTATAATCTTTGAAGATTTCGGGATCAGAAAGCTGCGCGTTGATTTCCGCCTGTTCGGTTTCCAAGGCGGCGATTTCGTCGGGCAGGGCGTCGAGTTCGCGCTGTTCTTTGTAGGAAAGTTTGACCGTGCGGTTGGCTTTGGGTTTGGATTTTTCCGGTTCTGCGGTGGTTGTTTTGGGGCGCGGGGCCGTCTGAATTTTCTCTCGCGTGATTTTTGCGTCGATATAGTCCTCGATAGCCGCCGATGATTCTTCAGACGGCCTTGTCCTTCGAAAACAATGCTTTGGGTAATTACATTGTCGAGGAACATACGGTCGTGCGAGACGAGGAATACCGGTGCCTTGGTAATCGCGCAGCAGGTCTTCGAGCAGCTCTTGGCGTCGATGTCCCAAAGTCGTTGGTCGGTTCGTCCAAGACCAGGATATTGGCGGGCGGGTAAAGAGTTTTGCCAGTAGGAGGCGGTTGCGTTCGCCGCGAGAGCGATGAGACGGGGCTTTTGCGCACGGGCAGGGGTGGAACAGGAAAATCTTCCAAATAGCTCATGACGTGTCTTGCCGCCGATTTCGACGCAATAATCGTTGCTCCTGTCCGAGCGTAAAACACGGTGTCGTTTTCGTTCAACGCACTGCGAACTGGTCGAAATAGGCGACTTCTGCTTGCTGCCGATGCGGATTCTGCCATGGTCGGCGCGAATTCGCCCAAAAATCAGCTTGAGGAAGGTGGTTTTTGCTGATACCGTTTGGGGCCGATTAGTCGATTTTGTCGCCGCGCTGCAAGATGGCGGAGAGTCTGTCCATGATGACTTTTGTCGCCGGCAAACGAGGCGTGTTCCAGCTCGGCAATGATTTTGCCGCTTTTTCTCGCCACTGTCGAGCTTGAAGTTGCCACCTGTCCTTGACGTTGCGCCGTTCGGCACGCTGACGGCGCAGCTCTTCAAACGGCGCACGCGACCTTCGTTGCGGGTGCGGCGTGCTCGATGCCTTTTGCGTATCCGCGCTTCTTCTTGAGCATGGAAATTTGTCAAATAAGCGGTGTGTTCCGCCTCGACCGCCAACTCTGCGCTCGCTGTATTTGGAGAACGAGCCGATAGGAGCGCAGAATGCCGCGGTCGAGTTCGACGATGCGCGTAGCAATGTTGTCCACGGCGGTCGTGGGTAATCACGACCAGAGCTGCCTTCAAACGCTTTGAGCAGGTTTTCCAGCCAGATAATCGCTCGATGTCCAAATGGTTGGTCGGTTCGTCCAGCACGGCAATACGTCGGGCTGCACCCAGGCCTGCGCGCCAAGGCGACGCGCTCTGCCCGCCGGAGAGTTGCCGATCAGTTTTCCGGCAAACCCGAGTTCGCCCGAAAGTCTGCTTCACCGCCGCATCCAGCTTCCAGCCGTCCTTCGCTTCTGATTTCAAGCTGCAATTCGGGTTGAGTTCTTCAATAAAACGGCGTCGTCCGGGAACCATGTTCCAACTCATGGCTGACGCGGTGGTAACGGCCCAGCAGGTCACGGATTTCGCCTAAGCCTTCGGCAACGGTGTCGAATACGGTGGCTTCCTCGTCGAAAAACGATTCCTGCGGCAATACAAACGATTTTGAGGTTGTTTTGAACGATAATCCGCCCGTCGTCGAGCCCTGCATGCCGGCAAGGATTTTCAGGAAAACGAAGACTTTACCCGCGCCGTTGCGGCCGATTACACCGATCGCCGCTGTCGAGTTGGAAGGAAGTTTTTGTCGAGCAGGGGCGACATGGCCGACGGCAAAGGAAGCGTTTTCTACGGATAAGATGTTCATGCTGGTTGCGCCAAGAGATTCAAAGGGGGCTATTTTAGCTGATTTGCCGCAGTTTTGAGTAAGAAACAGGCCGTCTGAACATTTGTCAGACGGCCTGCCGGTATCGGCGCGTTACCGCGAGGAGTGCGAAACCGCCGTCTTCAACGGCTTCGATCAGTGCGTCGGGTTGGTTTTGGCAGGGGTCGCAGAACGTAACCGCGGCGTTTTTGTTTCTCGAGGCTGACTTCGGTTTTGCCGACGCCGTCGATGCTCTTCCAGAATGCGGGTTACGCGCTTTGAGCGCAAACTCGCTGCAGGGACATGCCGCCGATGTTTAGGTTACTGTTTGCATAATGTTTTCCTTTTGGGTTTTGGTTAGGATGACGGGGCTAAATGTAAACCTGACGCGGGGGCAGTGTTCAAGCAGCGGATTGCCTGATAGTTATCTCAGACGGCCTCAGGGCGGTTTCAGGCCGTCTGAAGATGTAGTTGCTTCTTGTTATGATTCAAATAGTTTTTGGCGGAGGGTAGAATACGGGGGTTTTGGATTGGAAAAAGCGAGGCGATGGCAACATCGGAAACTCCAGAAAAACAGTGGCTCAGTGTGATGGCGCTGGCGGTGGGGGCGTTTATTTTCAATACGACTGAGTATATTCCGATTGCGCTTTTGAGCGACATCGGCAAAAGTTTTCAATGTGCCGCCGACCGGTGGGCGTGATGATTACGGTTTATGCGTGGATTGTGGCGCTGCTGTCGCTGCCGCTGATGCTGGCGACCAAGAATTTTCGAGCGCCGCCGCCTGCTGCTGGTGCTGTTTGCGCTGTTTACCGCCAGCCATGCCGTATCGTTTCTGGCGTGGAACTTTGAAATCCTGCTGCTCAGCCGCCTGAAATCGGAATCGCGCTGACGCACGCGGTGTTTTGGTCGATTACGGCTACGCTGGCGGTGCGCGCGTCGCGCCCGCAGGGCAGCGGGCGACCAGGCTTTGGGGCTACTGCTCGGTAGTACCGGCACGGCAGTGATGGCGATGGTGATGGGTATCCCGCTGGGGCGTCGTCTATCGGCCAGTATTTCAGCTGGCAGGTCAGTTTCCTGCTCATCGGGGTTTGTGCAGCGGCGGCAGTATTGATGATTCTGGCGAAAACCCGCCGCTGCTGCCCGAGCAGGAACAGCGCTCTTTAAGCAGCTCGCCGGTTTCTGCTGAAGCGCACAGATGATGCTGTATGTCGCTGACGGTGTTGGTTATCACGGCACATTTCACGGCATACAGCTATAGTCGAACTGTTCGTGCTGCAAACCGGCGGTTTCCGGCCGGAACAGGTTACGTTGGTCTTGGGTTTGTACGGTTTGGCCGGATTTGCGGCTTCGTATGTTTTCGGCAGATGGTTCGCCAAATTCCCGCGCCGCTTCCTGACGGGTTCGGTCGGGGTGATTATGTCGGCAACGCTGCTGCTCTCTGCCGCTGGCCGGTTATGCGCCTGCTGTTTATGTGTTGTGTTTCGTCTGGGGGATGGCGATTTCGATTGTCAGTCTGGGCATGATGTCGAAAGTGCTGAATTTTGCTGCGATGCGACCGATGTGGCCAGTTCGATTTACTCGGGACTGTATAACGTCGGCATCGGCGGCGGCGCGCTGTTGGGACATTATGTTACCGTGTGGTTCGGATTGAACACCATCGGGGTTGCGGGGCATTGCTGGCGAGCGGCGGCTTTGTGGTTGTGCTGGCTGCTGGTCGGCCGCGGCGACTTTATGGAGAAAAATCGAATCGGACAAAGGTTAGGCGCCGGTCTGATTGCGATGAATATTAAGAGGCCGTCTGAAAAACGAGTTGCTGTTTTTCAGACGGCGCTTGATGTTTTAACGGACGCCGTTTATCTGACCTTCAGGTTTGCGACGCATTGCCTGTCGCGCTCTTCAAAAGGCGTCGGCACCGCCGAGCAGCTTGAGCTGTTCTTGCGCGCCGATTTTGCTGAAAGAGCGGATTTGTTTGTCGGAGAGCTTGTCCAGCGGTCGTTCCCACATACAGGCGCAGTAGTCCGCGATAACCTTGTCTCCCTGTCCTTCCAAGCCGCGCGCCTTCAAATCAGCCTGCCATTTGTCGGAAAACGGAATGTTTTTGGATGCAGGATTCAATGATGTTCCGTTTGGCCTGCGGTTTGGACATGGCGCACTGGGAGAGCAGGGGCGGTGGCGGCGAGCAACGCCAAAATAACCCACGCCCAAATGCGGATGGTGCGGATTTTTGGCTTTCGCCTTTTTACGCGCCGCCGCCTGTTCTTCCGCGGACGTTTCGTTTTTCGGCTCAGTCATGCAGGCTTTCCATGCGGATCATGATAATCGGTTTTTCCACGCAGCTTAATGCTTCGATGGCTTCGATGGCGCGCTTGATGTTTTTCTCGACCGTGCTGTGGGTCAGAATCACGATTTCGGCTGTGGTTTGGTCGATGACGCCTTTTTGGATTAAGGCTTCGATGGACACGTTTTCTTTGCCAAAAGCGCGGCGATTTGTCCCCAGCGTACCCGGTTCGTCTTTGGCTTGGACGCGCAGGTAGTAGCTGCTGGTGATTTCGTCCATAGGCAGGGATGGTTTGCGCTTGGACTTTGGCGGGCTGGAACGCCAGATGCGGCACGCGGTGGCCGGTATCGGCGTCAATCAGGCGGGCGATGTCGATGATGTCGGCAACCACGGCGGAAGCGGTCGGCAGTGCCCGCGCCCGCGCCGTAATATAAGGTGTCGCCGACCATATCGGCGTTGACGCGCACGGCATTCATCACGCCGTTGACGTTTGCCAAGAGGCGGCTTTCGGGGAATCAGGGTCGGATGGACGCGCAATTCGATGCCTTTGTCGGTTTTGCGGGTGATGCCCAGAAGTTTGATGCGGTAGCCGAGTTCTTCGGCGTATTTGATGTCGCGGCTGTCGAGGTTTGCTGATGCCTTCGAGGTAGCAGGCGGGGAAGTTCATCGGCGTACCGAATGCCAGCGCGCTCGCATGATGGTGATTTTATGGCCTGCGTCGTTGCCTTCGATATCGAAGGTCGGGTCGGCTTCGGCATAGCCCAACGCCTGCGCTTCTTTCAATACGTCGGCAAACGCGCCGCCTTTTTCGCGCATTTCGGAGAGGATGAAGTTGCTGGTGCCGTTGATGATGCCGGCGATGCTGCGGATGCGGTTGGCGGCGAGGCCTTCGCGCAGGGCTTTGATAATCGGGATGCCGCCCGCTACTGCCGCTTCAAATTGCACCATGACATTTTTCTCTTCCGCCAGCGGGAAGATTTCGTTGCCGTATTCGGCGAGCAGTTTTTGTTGGCGGTAACGATGTGTTTGCCGTTTTCAATGGCTTTCAACACCGTTTCTTTGGCGATGCCGGTACCGCCGAACAATTCGACGACGACATCGACGTCTTCACGCGCCACCAGTTCGAACGGGTCTTTGACAAAGGCTGCGGACGGACGGTTTGGCGGGCTTTTTCTTCGCTCAAGTCGCAGACGGCACTGATGCGCACTTCATGTCCCAAACGGCGGCTGATTTCCGCCGCATTGTCCCTGCAACACGGCGGCCGTACCGCCGCCGACCGTACCAGCCTAAAAGACCGATGTTTACTGGGCTTTATTGTATCTCCTTGTCGAGCCGTATTTTTCAAATCAAAAGACGAAGCCAGCATTCGGGCGCGAAACGCGATGTCGCCGCAGGATTGATATAGTGCCGCCGTTTTGGCAGTGCGGCTGGCGGTAAAAGTCGCTACCATCGTACCCGGAAATTGGTCTGTTTTGCACTTTTTACCGAACACACGGAGTGCGCAAATGCCTGATTGAAGGAGAAACCGAGGGAGAAGACGGTATTTATGCTGTTGAGCAAAACCGATGCCTACGCCCGACGGCACGGGCGCGTATGGAAATCGGGCGGGCAAATCTACACCGCGAACCTGTCATTTGCCGAAAGACGGTACCGTCGGGCCGATGGACTGAAGGCGAAAACCGTCTGATTTGTCGGCGACGACTGTTTTCGAGACGAGCCTTCCGAAGACGCTTTGCCTGAAAGTCATCTTGGTCGGAACGAGGCAGCAGCGAGTTTCTTCATCCGAAAATCGCCGCCGAACTTGCCGCACGTACGGTATCGGGCTGAATGTATGAACACTGCTTCCGCCTGCCGCACGCTGATGTTGTTGCAGGGGCGAAGGCCGCAGGGTGTGGGCTTGGCTGTGGCCCTGAATGCCGTTCTTTCATTGCCGGATAATAGAGGTTGAGGCCGTCTGAAAAATCTTTCAGACGGCCTTTATTGTGTTTCGCGTCCGGCGTTTATTCCAGCACGCCGCCGGAATGGCAGACGGGAATCGGATTGACTTTGTGCTGCATGGCTTTGTGCAGGCGGGTGTAGATTTCAGAACTTCGCGCCGGCGGCCTTCGAAAATCTTCGGGCTGGCCGTTCCGTATACGCTCATCGCCCATTCGAGTTCGGGATAGCTGGCCCCATCTGCTCTTCATCGGTGCGCTCGGTGATCCCACAGGCCGTCGGTGGGGACGGCTTTCTGTATGGATTCGGCGACGCCCAGCTCGGCGGCGAGTTGGTAAACCTGGGTTTTGGTCAGGTCGGCGATGGGGCTGATGTCCACGCCACCGTCGCCGTATTTGGTGAAAAAACCGACGCCGAAGTCTTCGATTTTGTTGCCGGTGCCGTTACCAGACAGCCGTGGAGCTGGCTGTAGTAATAAAGCGTAACCATGCGCAGCCGCGAGCGGGCGTTGGCGAGGGCGAGCTGTTTGTCGGGGAATTCGGATCCGCCGGCTTCGACGGTGGCGGCGAAGGTGTCGAAGGTCGGGGTCAGGTCGACGGTTTGGCCGCTGACGTTGGGAAAGAGCCGTGTCAGGTTGCGGATGTGTTCCTGCGCGCGGCCGGACTGGTCTGCCTTCTGGCGGATGGGGCATGTCCAAAAGCAGGACGGACAGGCCGGTGCGGGCGGCCAGCGCGGATACGACGGCGGAGTCGATACCGCCGGATACCCGACGACGAAGCCCTTGGCGCGGGCGTTGAGGGCGTGCAGTCTTCAGCCAGCCGGTGATGTGGCTGATAACGGCTTTGGGTCTGCATGGGAAACTCCTTCGATGAGGCGTTTCAGACGGCCTCACGGATGCGGAGGCCATCTGAAAGCCATGTGAGATAGGGTTTGAAGGCTGTAAATATAGCTTGTTTTGAGGCCGTCTGAAAGGTGTATGAAATTATTTGCCGCTTCGGTTTAAAAACTCATGCTTGGAATGCGTGGGGCAGGGCGGCGGCCTATGCTACAATATTGTCAACACTCTATGCGGTTCGGTATTCCGGAACCGATTATTTTTACACATATCATTTTAAGAGGAAGGTATGAAATTTTTAGATAGGCAGGCCACAGTCGCCAAGCCGGGGTTTAACCGCTGGCTGGTGCCGCTGGCTCGCGCTGGCGGTGCATCTTGCCATCGGGCAGATTTACGCTTATTCGGTTTTTCAACGCGCCCTTTAACAAAATTAATCGGCATTAGCGAACTCGGCTGCGGGCGACTGGCAACTGGCGACGGTCGGCTGGATTTTCAGTATCGCGCTGGCGATGCTGGGCGCGTCGGCGGCTTTGTTCGGCACTCTGATGGAGCGCGTCGGTCCGCGTAAAGGCGATGTTTGTGGCGGCCTCGCTGTTTCGGTTCCGGTTTTCTGATTTCGGCTTTGGGCGTGCATTGGCACAACCTTTCCTGCTTTATCTGGGCAACGGCGTTATCGGCGGCGTGGGGCTGGGCTTGGGCTATATCGGGCCGGTTTCGACGCTGATGAAGTGGTTTCCCGACAAACCGGGCATGGCGCACGGGGCTGGCGATTATGGGTTTCGGCGGCGGCGCGTGCTAGCTTCGCCGTTGTCGGTGGCCCTTGATGGGCTTTTTCAGCAGTCCGGTTTCAGTCGGCGTGGCCGAGACTTTTGCAGTGTTGGGAATTTTTATTTCGTGCTGATGATGTTCGGCGCGTTTACCATCCGCGTTCCCGCAGACGGCTGGAAACCCGACGGTTACGTTGTGCCGAAATCGGCGGGGAGGCTGGTCAGCAACAATCATGTGAACGTTTCGCAGGCGATGAAGACGCCGCAGTTCTGGCTGCTGTTTTGATTTTTGTGCCTCAATGTAACGGCTGGTATCGGCGTGTTGGGACAGGCCTCGGTCATGATTCAGGAGCTGTTTCCGAGGTTTCGGTAGGGTAAAAGCGCGGCGGTCGGAGCAGGAGCGGCGGCGGGATTCGTCAGCCTGCTGAGCCTGTTCAATATGGGCTGGGCGTTTCGTGTGGTCCAGCGTTTCCGACAAAATCGGCCGCAAAAATACTTACACGGTTTTCTTCGTGCTGGGGGCGCTGCTTTATTTTGCCATCCCTTCTATCGGGGCGAGCGGTAACAAGGCATTGTTTATCATCGGATTTTGCGCGATTATTTCCATGTATGGCGGCGGTTTGCGGGCCATTCCGGCTTACTTGAGCGACTTGTTCGGCACTTATCAGGTTGGCGCCATCCACGGCCGGATTCTGCTGGCGTGGTCGACGGCGGCGGTTATCGGTCCGGGTGCTGGTCAACTATATCCGCCAAGGCCAGATTGACCGCGGCGTGCCTGCGGCCGAAGCGTACGGCGTAACCATGTACATCATGGCGGCATTGCTGGTGGCAGGTTTGCTGTGCAACCTGTGCGTCAGGGCGGTGCACGAGAAACATCACGAGACCGACATCAAAAAGCAGCCGTCAGCGGCAATCCCGATGACGAAACGGCGATTTCCGATGCCTACCTGCTGAAGGAAAACGCATCGCGCGGCGGTATTTCCGTCTGGTGGCGCTGGGCCGTCGTCAGTATTCCCTTTGGTTTTACGGAGTGGTGATGGTGTTTGCACAAAGCGCTGGATTTGTTCCGCGTATAGCTGCATATCAATCAAAGCGCCGTCTGACAGAATTTTTCAGACGGCCTTTTATCGTTTCAAAAGCGTACAAAACCGGATTGTTTGTGTTTTCAATCGCAACCGCATGACGATTCGTCGGCGGCACGTAAGCTCAGTTCCTTGCGTTTTTGGCTTTGTCGAAACGGCAGCGTTGGCGTTCGTGGTGATTTCCAACGGCGGGACGGGGAACGGGTTTGCCGTCTTCAATCGCAACCATGGTGAAGTAGCAGCTATTGGTATGCGCACTCGCCGGTACGGATGTTTTGCGCTTCGACACGGATGCCGATTTCCACGGACGTTCTGCCCGTGTAGTTGACGCTGGCGTAGAAGGTTACCAAGTCGCCGACGTGTATCGGCTCTTTAAACAAGACCTTTATCGACAGACAGGGGTAACGCAGTAGTTGCCGCTGTAACGGCTGGCGCAGGAATAAGCGACTTGGTCGAGCAGGCGCAAAAGTTCGCCGCCGTGGACGTTGCCACTGAAATTGGCGGTATCGGGCATCATCAGTTCGGACATGATGAGTTCGTGTGAAGGGAGTTGGCGGGTTTGTTCCATTGATGTGTTCCTTTTTAGCTGGTTTGTACGTTTGGATGGAGGCCGTCTGAAACCTGTTTTTCAGACGGCCTTTTTATAACCATTTCCTGCGCGAGAAGAAAAATCAGCAGCCGACGATGATGCACAGCATCAAACCTAAAAACGATAAAATAGCCGTAGTGCCAGTGTAACTCGGGCATGTTGTCGAAGTTCATGCCGTAGATGCCGGTAATGACGGTCAGCGGCATGAAGATGATGGTGATGATTGGGTCAGGACGCGCATTTGCTGGTTCATGCGGTTGGACTGGAAGGAAAGGTAGATGTCCATCATGCTCAACACCATGTCGCGCGAGGCGTCGAGCGATTCGATAAGCTGCATGTTGTGGTCGTACACGTCGCGCAGATAGACGGTGGACTCGCCTTTGAAAATGGCAAAATCGCCGCGCACGGGCAAGCTGATAGAACACGTCGCGCAAAGGGCAAGAGCGTGCGGCGCAGGCGGACGGCATCGCGCTTGAGGCGGTGGATTTTGCCGAGGATGTCGCTGTTTTTTCGTTTTTAAACAGGGATTTGTCTCATGGCTTCGACGCGGTTGTTGTACTCTTCCAAGACGATGAAATAGTCGTCCACGATGCGGTCGAGCAGGCAATAGGCGAGGAAGGCGGTGTTTTTTTACCGAGTATGCCGCGCAGGTTTTCGCTCATTTGGCGGCGCAGCTGGCTGAACAGCCCCAGCGGTTTTTGCTGGAACGACAACACGAAATCCTTGCCGATAATCAGATACACTTGGTCGGAATTCAGTTTGCCGGCGGCGGTGGAGTGGTAAAACCTGCGCGGCGATAAACAGATAATTGTCGTAGTCTTCGATTTTGGGGGCGTTGTTTGCGGCTGAGGATGTCTTCGATGACCAGCTCGTGGATGCCGTAAGGCTCACGTGTGTTTGAGCAGCGCGGCGTCGTTGATACCGACGAAATGCAGCCAGTTGGTCTGCCCCGCTTGCGGGACGGGCGATGTCGGGCAGTTTTTACCCGCGAGATAATCGTGTTGGGCAAACGTATCGGCTGGAATAAAGCGTTTGGTGGATGGCGGAACGCGGCGCGTTGTCGGTATTGCTGCGCGGGATGGTTTGGTCTTGCGGGATTTCGGCCTGTTCGGCGGTGTTTCGGCTGTTGGCTCATAGGTTTAAAGGATGATGGTTTTGAACGGGGAGGCCGTCTGAAATTTGGGGAAAGAGCGGTTTACGTTGTTCTCAGAAAGGTTTAAAGATTATCTTTATTCTCAACTTTTCCAGTTTCCGCCTGCGCAGGAAAGCGTAACGGGCTGGCATAAGCTGATGATGGCAGCTGTATATTTCTTATTTCAATTCAATATGGTATGCCTTAGCGGAAAATCGCAGTTTCTGCGAAGCTAAAACGGGGTTTCTGTGAAGCTGAAATAAGTTTATCCACTATATCGGTTAAAAAGGCCGTCTGAAAATCAATATTTCGGAATCGTTTTCCGTTTTTATCGTTTTCAGACGGCCTTTTTATGCATGCTTAATCCGTATTTGTTTGGATTAATCCAGCTTTTTTTAAAAATGGCGGCGGCGTTCGAGTTCGCTCAGGTAACGCTTGCGCAGGCGGATGGACTGCGGCGTGATTTCAACGAGTTCGTCATCGTCGATAAACTCAACCGCACCTTCCAGCGTCAGCTTGATCGGCGTGGTCAGGCGAACGGCTTCGTCGGATGCCGCTGGCGCGGATGTTGGTGAGTTTTTTTGCCTTTGAGCGGGTTGACCACCAAATCGTTGTCGCGGCTGTGGATGCCGATAATCATGCCTTCGTAGATTTTTATCGTTGGGCGATACGAACATACGACCGCGGTCTTCCAGATTCCATAAGGCATAGGCGACGGCTTCGCCTTGCTCTTGGGAAATCAGTACGCCGTTGTGGCGGCCGGGCATGTCGGGTTTCACGGGTGCGTAGTCGTCGAAACACGTGGCTCATCAAAGCCGACGCCGCGCGTCAGGGTCGTGAATTCGCCTTGAAAGCCGATTAAGCCGCGTGCTGGAATATGGTATTCGAGGCGGGTACGGCCGTTGCCGTCGCTTTCCATATTGGTCAGTTCGCCGCGGCGGCGACCGAGTTCTTCCATTACCGCGCCTTGGTTGTCGTCGGGTACGTCCACAGTCAGGTTTTCATAAGGTTCGCATTTCTGGCCGTTAATTTCGCGGTAAACGACGCGAGGTTTGCCGACTGCCAGTTCAAAGCCTTCGCGGCGCATGTTTTTCCAGCAAAATGGTCAGGGTGCAGTTTCGCCTCGGCCGGATACGCGGAACACGTCGGCATCGGCGGTATCCTCCACGCGCAGGGCGACGTTGGTCAGCAATTCCTTTTTGCAGGCGGTCGCGGATTTGGCGGGAAGTTACGAATTTGCCTTCAGTACCGGCCAGAGGGGCAAGTGTTTACCATAAAGTCCATCGTCAGCGTCGGTTCGTCCACGCTCAACATCGGCAAACCTTTGGGGATTTGTCTTTGTCGGTAATGGTTACGCCGATACCGATGTCTTCGATACCGGAAATAATCACGATGTCGCCGGCTTCGGCTTCTTCAAGCGGCACGCGTTCCAAACCTTTGAAACCCAAAAAGCTGGTTGATGCGGCCTTGGGCGATTTGCTGATCGTGGTTCATGACGGCAACGACTTGACCGGGTTTGATACGTCCGTTCAAGATACGGCCGATGCCGAGGCGGCCGGTGTAGTTGTCGTAGTCGAGTTGGGAAATTTGCAGTTGCAGCGTTTCGTCCGCGCTGCCGCTCGGTGCGGGCGTGTGTTTTAAGATGGTGTCGAACAGCGGACGCATGTCGTTGCTCTCGTCGGTTTCCTCCAGTTTGGCGAAACCGGACAGGCCGGAAGCGTAGACAATCAGGGAAGTCCAACTGCTCGTCGGTTGCGCCCAAGTTGTCGAAGAGTTCGAAAAGTTTGGTCGATGACCCAGCTCGGACGGGCGGACGGTTTGTCGATTTTATTGATGACGACGATCGGTTTCAGTCCCAAAGCCAAGGCTTTTTGGTCACGAAACGGGTTTGCGGCATCGGGCCTTCCTGCGCATCTACCAACAATACAACGCAGTCCACCATGCCCAAAACGCGCTCCACCTCGCCGCCAAGTCAGCGTGTCCCGGGGTGTCTACGATGTTGATGTGGGTAGCCTTCGTAATCGATGGCGGTGTTTTTGGCGAGGATGGTGATGCCGCGTTCTTTTTCAATGTCGTTGCTGTCCATCACGCGCTCGTCGACGTGCTGGTTGGCGCGGAATGTGCCGGATTGGCGCAGCAGTTGGTCTACTAATGTGGTTTTGCCGTGGTCGACGTGGGCGATGATGGCGATGTTGCGGATTTGTTTCATGGCTTGAATCTTGCCTTAATGTTCTTGAGTAAAAAAATAACATGTGAATTGTAACATAAGCGGATTGCTTCAGTCGGATTTTGCGGTGGAAACCGGCTCGGTATCCTCATTCGATAAAAATTATCAATAGCATAAGCATTTTAAAAATAAAGAAAATTTATTCGGTTTTCGCTTCGGGATTGCTGAAAAACGGCATCGGATGGCCATATCGCCAAGGGTTAAAGAAGGTAAATAAATTTGAATGTTGCAATGGATTCTTAATACTAATGGCAACAAAATTTCATGTAAAACAAGAAATTGAATTTTCAGACGGCCTGTCTGCCGAAGTATCATTTTTGATAATTGTTTGTATTTTTAAATAGAAAAATTGTGCGAACCCAGAAATCTTGAATACAATTCACTACATCGAAATACAACATTAACCAGCCGCCTTTACACTGTGTTTCAGACGGCATCACTTGATAAAGAAAGAGAACATTATGCAAGGCAATCAAGCAGTTTTAGACTACATGAACGAATTTGTTGTCAGGCCGAATTGGCCGCCCGCGACCAATATTTCATCCATTCCCTGTCTGTATTCCGAATGGGGCTACACCAAATTGTTCGACCGGTTGAACCACGAGATGGAAGAGAAACCACCCATGCCGAACAATCTCATCCGCCGCATCCTGATGCTGGGCGGTACGCCCAAGATGGTTCGCGCAGAACTGAATATCGGTACCGACGTGAAATCCTGCATTCAGGCCGACCCTGAATACCGAGTACGAAGTGCGCGACGCGCTGAAAAAGGTATCCGCCTGTGTGAGGAAGCTCAGGATTACGTTACCCGCGACCTGATGCTGCAACAGCTGAAAGACACCGAAGAAGACCATGCGCACTGGCTGGAACAGCAACTGCGCCTGATCGAACTCGTAGGCGAGCAAACTACCGCAAAAGCCAGATGTAATCTTGCGCGTAAGAAAAAGGAGCTGATTATGCAAGGCGACCGTTTGGTTATTCGCGAGTTAAATAAGAATCTGGGTTTGCTGCTGGTTACCATCAACCAATATTTCCTCCATGCCCGCATCCTGAAAAACTGGGGTTTTGAAGAACTGGGCGAACATTTTTCAAACAATCCATCAAAGAGATGAAATCGGCCGATGATTTAATCGAACGTATTTTTTGTTTCTGGAGGGACTGCCCAACCTGCAAGATTTGGGCAAGCTGCTGATTGGTGAAAGCGCCGAGGAAATCCTTTCCCTGCGATTTGCAGAAGGAACAGGAAAAACACGAGGCCTTAATTGAAGCCATCGCATTGTGCGAAGAGAAGCAGGATTATGTCAGCCGTGACTTGTTGGAAAAAGCAGAAAAGACATCAACGAGGAACACATCGACTGGCTGGAAACACAGCAGGAACTTGTTGCCGGCATCGGCTAGCAAACACTACCTGCAAAACCGGGGCGCAAGAGGACTGAAAACACAAAACCACTGCCATATAGCGGTTCTCGACCTAAGCGTAAAAACGGCATATCCTCTTTGATATGCCGTTTTTCATCTGCCGGATTGATAGAGACAGGCCGTCTGAAATGATTTTTCAGACGGCCTGTCTTGATATTACAGCAGTCCCGCCAGCTTCGGATTGCCTTCTTTCGGAATCGGCCGCGTATTGCCTTCCGCATCGATGGCGACATAGGTAAATACGGCTTCGGTAACGAGTTGGCGGTTCTCCGTAAGATGATCGTTCATCAGTGTTTTGACCCGAGACTTCGATTTTCAGTTGCAGCGAGGTATTGCCGACGTGTACGCAACGGCCGTAACAGCAAAACGACGTTGCCTACCCTGACGGGGACGGATGAAAATTCATTTCCTGCACGGCCACGGTTACGATGCGGCCTTGTGCGATTTCGGCCGCCAGAATGCCGCCGCCCAAATCCATCTGCGACATAATCCAGCCGCCGAAAAATATCCTGGTTCAGGTTGGTATCGCGCGGCATGGCGACGGTGCCAGCAGCAATTCGCCAGGGTTCGGTGTGCAATTCGGTATTTTTGAGGGCATTTCTGTATTCCTTTTGGGAGTCAAAACAGACGGGTATTCTACGCTGTTTTTGAGGGCTGCCAATGATACAATTTCAACCTTCGGAAAAGAAACGGAGAAAAACGATATGCACTCCCATCCGCGAACCCATCCGCAGCGGCCTGCTGCAAGTATCGGGCATCCATCAAATCTACTGGGAAGGTCCGGCAATCCCGACGGCCTGCCGGTCATCTCTCCCTGCACGGCGGCCCGGGCGCGGGCGCATCGCCTGCCTGCCGCGGCTTTTTCAATCCCGACGTGTTCCGCATCGTCATTATCGACCAACGCGGCTGCGGCCGTTCGCTGCCTTACGCCCTGCACCGATGACAACACGACTTGGGACTTTGGTTGCCGACATCGAAAAATCCGCGAAATGCTGGGCATCCGAAAAATGGCTGGTGTTCGGCGGCTCGTGGGGCAGCACTTTGTCGCTGGCGTATGCGAAACCCATCCCGAACGCGTTGCCGGACTGGTGTTGCGCGGGATATTTCCCTGTGCAGGCCGTCTGAAACGGCGTGGTTGAAACGAAGCGGGCGGCGTCAGCCGATTTATCCCGCGCAATGGCAAAAATTCCTCGCGCCCGTCGCCGAAGAAAAACGCAGCGGCCTGATTGCGGCGTATCACGAAATGCTGTTCGGCGAAGACGAAGCAGGTCGTCTGAAAGCCGCTAAAAGCCTGGGCGGACTGGGAAAGCTACCTAATCCGCTTTCGAGCCGCAAGACGTCGATGAAGACGCCTACCAATCGCTCGCCATTGCCCGTTTGAAAACCATTATTTCGTCAACGAAGGCTGGCTGAAGGGCGACAAAGCGATTTTTGGCGAAACACGGACAAAATCCGCCATATCCCGACCATCATCGTACAAGGACGCTACGACTTATGTACACCCCATGCAAAGCGCGTGGAATTGTCGCAGGCGCTTCCGACGCCGAACTGCGCGTGGTTCAGGCGGGACATTCGGCATTTGACGCACCGTTGGCGGAAGCGTTGGTCAGGGCGGTGGAAGATATGGAAAAAAGGGCGGATTGGTCTTGAAAATGATATTGAGGCCGTCTGAAAACTGAAAACCGGTTTTCAGACGGCCTTTTTGTCCGCTTTTATTTCCGTTGCGGCCTGAACGCCTTTGCTGACGGTTTCGTCGGTTTCGATGAAAGGGGCCGCCGATAAGGTCGATGCAGTAGGGATGGCGCTGAACAGGCCGTGCGCTTTGATGCCGCCGTCTTCACCGCGCACACCGCCGAGGGTTTCGGCGATGGCTGGGGGCGGCCGGGCAGGGTTGACGATAAGGCATTTGCCGCGTATGCCTGCGGTTTGGCGCGAAAGGATGGCGGTGGGGACGTAATACAGGCTGATTTGGCGCATTTGTTCGCCGAAACCGGGCATTTCTTTTCGACGACGTTCAGGGTGGCTTCCGGGGTAACGTCGCGCGGGCGGGGCCTGTGCCGCCGGTGGTGAAGATGAGGTCGCAGCGGTCGCTGTCGGCCATTTTTCAGCGCGGCTTCGATTTCGGCCTGTTCAGTCGGGAACGAGGGGCCTCGATGAAGCGGACGGGGTTTCTGATGGCTTTGCCAGCCATGCTTTGAGCGAGGGGATGCCTTCGTCCGGATAGATGCCGCCGCTGGCGCGGTCGCTGGTGGAAACGAGGGCCGATGGTTACGGTGTCGGGCATAGTTGGTCCTATAGAGTCGATGAGCAGGCGGCGGATTTTTTTCGATGGCCTGATGGGATTCGGTTTGGCAGAAATCGGGACGGCCGTTGCCGTTGTTGGTGATGCAGCTCATGCCGATGATGCCGCAGAAATGGGGCGTAGCCGATGTTGAGTCGCGTGCCAAAACGGCTCGGGCATTCCGGTCATGCCTAAAACGTCCACGCCGTCGTTACGGTAGCGGCGCACTTCGGCATGGGTGGCGAGGCGCGGACCCTGCGTGCAGCCGTATACGGCTTCGCTGTAAACGTAAGTGCCGTGGCTGCCGACGTGTTCGAGCAGCGTGGTGCTGCAGTTCGGCGGAATAGGGACAGGCGAAATCGGTATGGACGACGGCCTGTTCCTGCCCTTCGAAGAATGTGCTTTTGCGGCCGTGGGTGTAGTCGATGAGGTCGTGCGGCATCACCAGCGAACCGTTTTCGAGTTCGCGGTTGATGCTGGTAACGGCCGATACGGCGATGATGTTTTCCGCGCCTATGGAATGCAGCGCCCAGATATTGGCGCGGTAGTTGATTTCGTGCGGGGCGATGGTATGGCCGAAACCGTGCCGTGCGAGAAAGACGATGCTCAGCCCGCCCAGCCTGCCGAACAGGATGGGGCTGCTGGTCAGGCCGTGGGGCGTGCGCACGATGCGGCGGTCGGTAATGGTGAGTTCGGGCAGTCGGGCAAGGCCGCTGCCGCCGATAATGGCTAACATATTGTCCTTTGTGCAAAATGGTTTCAGGGCGTCAGTGTCGGAAAGAAAAAGGTCTGCAAAACAGTGCATGATGATGGAAAACGGGATTAATATCTTCATTTTTCCGCAAAGCTGTATCCGTCGTCTACGGGAAGCACTTCCCATAGCAACACCGACATGAAACCGGATAAAAACCAAAGTGCAAAATTGTTCATCATGGCGGTTGGAAGAGGGTTTAGAAGGCCGTCTGAAAATCGGGTTTCAGACGGCCTCGGTTTATTTTGTGTTTGTAAAAAGCGGCTGCCGAAGTAGGCGGCCGCACCTCGCGCAGCAATACCAGCGTTACGGCGGCAAGCGGCAGGCCGGCGAGCATGCCGACGAAGCCCATGAGTTGTCCGAAAGCCATCAGTGAGAAGATGACCCAGAACGGCGACAGGCCGATGCGGTCGCCGACGATTTTCGGGGTAACGATAAAGCTCTCGAGGAACTGGCCGATGCCGAACACCACCCACACCATAATCAGGCCGTGCCATGTGCCGAATTGCAGCAAAGCGGCGACGGTTGCCAGCAAGAGGCCGGTAAACGCCCAGATACGGAATGAACACCAAAAATACCGGCAATCATGCCGATGGCGAAGCCCGAATCCAATCCGAGTCAACATCAGTCCGACGCCGTAAACCAGCGCCCATAATCAGCATCACCATCAACTGCCGCGCAAAAATTCGCCCAAAAACCTCGTCCATATTGCCGGTGATGCGCGAATAGGGTGTCGATAAAGCGGCGGGGACCAGTTTGCTGATGCCCCTGCGACCAGCGCCTCAGTCGAGCAGGAAGTAATACAGCAGAAACGGCAGCAGGGAAGAGGTTGCTCACGCCGCTGATGACGTTGCCGCTCTGCTTCATCACTTCGGGCATGATTTTTGCAGCGTGCCGCTCAACTCGCCCTGTATGCGATTGCAGCCAGCCTACAATCGACTGGGTATCCAGTTCGATATATCTGCCCGCATACCGGCTCAGCCACGGCAGCAGCGTATTCTGCACGAAAGCCGCAATCTGCGGCAGCCGTGCCACGAGGTTGTTGAACTGGTTAATCAGCATCGGGTACGATAATCAGCGTCAAAAGCCAGCAGCACCGACAATGCGAACACCATCACCATCATCGACGCCGCCCCGCGTTTTGAAGCGCTTGAGTTGCAGCCATTCCACCAGCGGGTTCAGCACATGAGGCCAGCACTGCCGCGATGACGAACGGCGTCAGGATGTCGCCCAGCGCGTAAAGCAGCCACAATAACGCCGCAATCACACAACCCATAATAATCCACGGCTTCGCACCGCGCGTTTTTCTTTTTGATACAGCTACGGCAATCCAAGTTTTCAGACGGCCCCAAGTATAACAGTTCGCCCGCATTTTGCGTGTTTCGGCGGCATTCGGCGCGGTTTTCCGGATTGGGCAGCACGGTGGTGCGGCCTGAAATAATTTCTGCCGCGCGAAGCCGCGCGATGCAAAATAAGGTAGAATGAACGGCCGTTGAATTTTCAGCCGCACCGTTTGCAAACAGCGTTTCAGACGGCCTCCAAACCCGAAAAGGAATCCCGACAATGAGCACTCCACTCAGCTACCGCGACGCAGGCGTCGACATCGATGCAGGCGATCAACTGGTCGAAAAAACATCAAACCTTTTGCCAAACGCACCATGCGTCCGAAGTGTTGGGTGATTTGGGGCGGCTTCGGCGCATTGGTCGAAATCAGCAAAAATACAAAAATCCCGTGCTCGTCAGCGGCACCGACGGCGTGGGCACCAAGCTCAAACTCGCCTTCGATTGGGACAAACACGACACCGTCGGCATCGACCTCGTCGCCATGAGCGTCAACGATATTTTTGGTTCAAGGCGCGGAGCCTTTGTTCTTCCTCGACTATTTCGCCTGCGGCAAACTCGACGTCGCCCGCGCTACCGACGTGATGAAAGGCACTGCCCAAGGTTGCGAAGAACCGGCTGCGCTCTCATCGGCGGCGAAACCGCCGAAAATGCCCGGCATGTATCCCGAAGGCGAATACGACTTGGCGGGCTTCGCCGTCGGCGTCGATCGAAAAAGAGCGCGTCATCAACGGCCGCAGCATCAACGCGGGGCGACATCGTGTTGGGTCTGGCTTCAACGGCGCCCATTCCAACGGCTACTCCTCGTTCGCAAAATCATCGCCCGCGACAATCCCGATTTGGACGCTGAGTTCGACAACGGCAAAACCCTGCGCGAAACCATCATCGCCCCGACCCGCCTGTATGTGAAACCCATCCTCGCCGCTTTGGAAAAATTCACCATCAAAGGCATGGCGCACATCACCGGCGGCGGCATCACCGAAAACGTGCCGCGCATCCTGCCCGAAAAACACCGTCGCCCAAATCGATGCCAAAGCATGGGAGTTGCCCAAGCTGTTCCAATGGCTGCAACAGGCAGGCAACGTGGAAACGCAAGAAATGTACCGCACTTTCAACTGCGGCATCGGCATGGTGGTCGTGATTGCCGAAGAAGATGCCGACGCGGTGCAGGCATTCTTAACCGAACAAGGCGAAACCGTTTACCGTTTGGGCGTTATCCGCAGGGCGAATGGCGACGAACATCAGACACAGGTTGCCTGATTTTAATTACTGAAATGATTTGAGGCCGTCTGAAATAGTTTTTCAGACGGCCTATATTATTTCCCTATGAATTTAAGCAGTTACCGGAAATTTTGCGAAAAATATCATAGGACGTACCGATAATTTGAGAACTTATCTTCCGTTTAATAGTCTATTTCATTGTCGAGAATACCCCTCGACAGGATTCCATAATATGCAAAAATCAAAATGAAGCGTCCGTTGGGGTTTGGCCGTCTGAAACCGCTGTTTCGACTTTCTCTGCTGCTTTGGGCGGGAATTACAGCGGCGGTGTGCTGGACCGTTGCCGATATGCTGCTGGTCGGATTCGTGCAGACGCCGGAACGTTATCCCCTGCTTTCGCAGACGCTGGCGCCGCAGTTGGGCGAGGCGGCGGATTTTGCCGTGCTGATGCAGGCCGGCTCGCCCGAACGGCTGCTGTGGGGCGTGCTGCCGGCGACGTTTTCTACGGCGCTGTATCTGGCGGCGGCATTCGGCGTTTACCGGCTGATGCGGCCCGGACGTACGGCTAGGTCGGTTTTGCAGTGCTGTTTTTCGATATGCGCTGTCGCCTTTGGGACATGCCGGTTTCTATTTCACGGGCATGGCCGCCAAAGTTGTTGAATGCCGCGCCGGACGATTATCCGGCGTTGCTGGCGCTGTTCCGCCATTTTTACCGGATGCTGGCGGTGCACTGATGGCTTCGGTCGGTTGATTGCGGTGGGATGGCTGCTGTTGCTGATACAGACGCTGCGCCGCAGGACGCTGCTTCCGCGTGCCGCCGCATGGTGCAATCTGTTGCCGGTAGGAACGGTTATCGCGGTTTCGTGCAGCCTGTTTCCGCAATCGCCCGTTGCCGCCGCGCTTGGCGGGGCGACGTTCAATCTGGCGCAGTTGGTGTTTTTTTGTTTGTGCGGCGGCGTGTGTCCGCAGGCGGGGAATGGGGATGCAGCCGGGCTGAAATAAAACGATGCCGCCTTTTGCTGACGGCAATCATCCGCCTTGGCGCTGATGCTTGTAATGCAGGTAATCCGCCGTTTCATCCCAAACCCATCACACATCATTTCGTTGTATCAAGCCGTCTGGGGCAGTTTTCCGTTTTCAGACGGCCTCCGTTATCGAAAACCGTTGGGAAAAACATGTTGACACCCCTGTAAGAAGCTCGCCGTCGTCGGCGCAGGCGGGCACGGCAAAGTTGTCGCCGCCACAGCGATGGCCGCCCGCTGGACGAAAAATCGTTTTTCTCGATGACAAAGCCAGAGGTGAAGTGTTCCGGTCTGCCGGTCATCGGCGGTACCGACCTGCTCGGTATGAGTCTGCGGCCGGCCGAATATGACTTGGCAATCGCCGTCGGCAGCAACGACGTACGCGCGCATCTGCACCGCCGTTTCGTCGCCATGGGTTTTAACCAGCCGGTCATCGTTCATCCGACCGCCGTCATCGCTCCCAATGTCGAAATCGGTGCAGGCAGTGTGGTGTTTTGCGCAGGCGGTTGTCCAACCCGACAGCCGCATCGGCGAAGGTGCCATCATCAACACCGCGGCCACCGTTGATCACGACTGCCGGCTGGGCGGTTTCGTCCACATCAGCCCGGGCGTGCATCTGGCGGGCGGCACGCAGGTCGGCAACGGCGCGTGGGTCGGCATAGGCGCGTGCACCGCCAACAGATACGCATCGGTAAAAACGCTGCTGTCGGCGCGGGCGCGGTGGTGGTCAAAGATATTTCAGACGGCCTGACGGTGGCGGGCAATCCGGCCAAAACCCTTTAATCAGGCCGTCTGAAAACTGAGGCCGCCTGAATTCCGCTTCCTTGCGATATGGCGGGGGTAGGGTAGCCCGCCGGACAAGATACAAAGGCCGTCTGAAAACTTTTCAGACGGCCTTTTGAATATCAATCGGAAATCAGACGCAACGGCGCGTCAGACCTTATCGGCCAATGCGTCCAGTTCTGCCTTTTGCGCATCGGTCAGTCTGGCTATGCCCAGCACCAGCGACGCGTTGGTCCAGCCGAAGCTCGCCCTGCGGGACATAATCGAATATCGCGCCGACATTGCCGTATTCGACGTCGGTTTTTGATGCGAACCTTTTTCGACGTTGAATTTTTCGGGTATCAGGCCGTTGTATTCTACGGTGGCGCGGATAATCATCCCTACCCATGCGAAGGCGGCGCGCTGCATTTCTTCTTTGAAGCTGTAACGTTCCAGCCCCTCCCAAATCAGGATTTGATGCGGTGCCCAGCCGTAGGGGTAGTCCCATTGCCTTTCAGGGCCGGAAATTTCCGCACTTATCGGGGCGGTGGAGGCGATGCCGCCGCGGCACAGGAGTGCGGAAAGCTGGCTTTTTGACGGTTTTTCCCGCCTGTTCGCGGCTGACAGCCCCGCCCACAACGGGGAACAGATTGGTGGCGGAGACAAAATGGTTCTGGCTGCCGCGCGAGACGTTGTAATCGTAGAAGGTGCCGTGTTCTTCGTTCCACAGATATTGCCGGACGGCACGGCGCGCCTGCGCTTTTTCCCGCCAGCCCTGCCGCGGTATGTACTTCGCCGTTGCGGGTAAAGCCTTGCGGATAGTAGTCGTCCAGCAGGGCGGCGATGTCGGTTTCGACGCGGTAGAGTATGGCGTTCAGGTCGACGCAGGCGGTATCGGCGCATCCGTCGTCCAGTCGCGTGGTGGTGTCGTGTCCGCTTTCGCGCATGCGCGGTCGTGAACGAAATAGCGGTCCAGTTCCGAGTCTTGATTTTCCCTCCGTCGTAGGCCCGTTCCAATTCCTGCGCGGAAATGCCGTGGCGTGCGGCAAAAGCGGTTCAGGATGAAATCGAAAGTGTCCGGTTTCGGTTTCTTTCGGCCTGCCGCGGCCTTCGTCGAAGTATCGGTTCAGCCCTGATGTCGGCGAACAGGTGGGTTTGCGGGTTCATCCATACATCGAGGTATTCGTCGATGGCTGTGCCCAAATGCTCGTCCAGCCAGCTTTCAGACAGATGGTCGCGGTAGCGGCGGTAAAACAGCGCTCAGATAAGGGTGTAGAACGGCGGCTGCGAACGGGTCGAGATAGTAGCTGCGGTTGGCGTTGAGCATTTTGCCGTAGTATTTGATTTGGTAGGCGATGTTTTTCCAACATGCCTTTGGCCAGAATCGTAGCGGTCGTCGCCATCAGTCCGAGGCCGATGAAGTAGCTGTCCCAGCCGTACATTTCGTTGAAGCGGCCGCCGGGGACGACGTAGCGCAGCGGGCTGCCGCTTTCGGAATCGTATTTCAACGCCAAAAGGCCCGGTTTGCGGTCTATTTCCGCTAAGAGGCCGTCTGAAAACGGCGGGGCGGGCAATTCGACGATTTCGATTTGCGGATGGGCGGCACTGATGGATCGGTAGTACGCCAGCCCGTCCGCATCGGCGGCGGGACATACAGATAGGCTTTGTCGCTGCTGCGTTTCTCGTCGGACAAGACAGTCAGGATGTTGTCGGCGTTCATCCGGCGGCTGAGGGTGTGCCAGTAGTGGTTTTTGTATCAGGGCAGTCCACCCGCTCCAGCGGTTTCATGAACACTTTTTCCGGTTCGAGCACCCTGTTCTCGAGCCAGATTTCCTGCAACAAGTTGGCCAGGTAGTAGGTGCCGTCCACTTGCAATGTATCGCCGTCTTCACCTTTTACGGTGAAGGACTTCGGGCCGGTATCGTCAACGGTGATGGTGTTGCTGCCGTCGGTGTCTTCTTGGGCGAGCAGGGCGGCCAAGGTTTCAGTTTTGCGGATGCGCATTTTTCATAATCCTTGATAAATTTGTTCAGTAGCGTCAGCGTAACCAGTAAGACGGCTATCGGCACCAGCATGCAAATAAAAAGTCCCAGTGCACCGCCGACATGCTGGAACAACATGCCGATGATACGCGAACCGAGCGTGCCGCCCAGTGCGGAAAAATCACAATCAGGCCGGTCATGGAGCTGTGCATCCGTTGCGGCAGGGCAGACAGGGTGGCTGAGCTTAAAAGCGGATAAATCGGCGCGATAAACAGGCCGATGAGCGGGAAGATAAAACCAATGGCGGGAATTTCGCTAAACGTATGGATGGTGCGGGGGCCGGCGTTGAGGGCCTGGGGCAGGACGAACGCCACGATAGCGGCGGCAAACCAAAGAGGCATGCGGAGACGATTTTTCCAACCAGTGCAGCTTCTTGACCGCCTGTCCGGCCAGAAAAACGTCCGGCGGCCAAGGAAAGCGCCAAGATGCTCGCCATTTGCACGCTCAGGGTGTCGTTCAAAGACAAAACGCGTTCGTTGAAAGTCGGCAGCCACGTCATGATGCCCTGTTCGACCATCACAAAGCAGAATGCGCTTAAGATGAAGAAAATCGTCAGGGGCAGGGCGATAAGTTTGATCATCCCCGTGAAATCGTCAATCAGCCTGCCTTCCGATTTCGGAATCGCCACATCGATTTTTGGTAAACAACAGCAGGAAAAACGCAATGGCAACTCAGCCCTGCCAGCAGCAGATAAACCCGCAGCCACGCATCAGGATTGTTTCCGTCGAAAAAGCGGGGAATAGGAAATAGGCCGACGCGATGCCGACCATAAAAACCTTCGATGGAACCTCACGAAACTGTTGTGTTGCTCTTTGCTCTCGGTAAAGAGGCCTATCATTGAATAAAACCGATACCTTGATAAAGGCGAATGCGACACCGATGCAGAGGAACAGCGCCTTCGAAGCGGTGAAACTGTTGCCGGTGTACATGCTACAGACATGCGCCGAATACCACGGCCAAGGCCAACAGCATACTGTTTTTATAACCGAATTTCGGCAGGAACGAAGCCACGAAAAACGAAACGATGGCAATCGGCAGGTCTTTGAAGGCTTCCAGAATGCTGGCTCTGTTTCCGTAACACCGTAATTGGCCAAGGATTGTTTGATAACGATGCGACGACGCTGTTGAGTAGGATGGCGAATACGAAGAAGTTGATAAATAACGCAAGTTTAATGCCGAAATGTTTCATGTTCAGATTCTTTGGAAGTTGGGATATGTCGTAGTTATAAAAATATTTATGGCTACGATTAATAATCTAAACGAAAAACAACATGGCTGGCAGCAATCGGCAAAAAGGGCCGTTTGAAATTTTTCAGACAGCCTTTCCATATTATTCCGATATTTTTCAGCGGTAACTGCCCAGCAAAGCAGCCCGGCAAACGGCGTCCACACCACGCCTTTCATGCCGCTGCGGGTGAGTTTCTGCCGTTTAGCCAGGTATTGCAGGTATTGAAAAAGGTGGTAGCGGCCTTCGGCTTCGCAAAATGCGTCGTTCGAGTGGTAATGCGCGCCGGCGACGGCCACCGCGCGGCCGTTTTGCGGCCGGAAGCCGTCGCGCAACGCTGCGGCCAGCCGCCGGTATTGTTCGGGAGAGGCGGAGAATCTGACGGTGTTTTCGCTTTTCGGCGGGTTCGGACGGGTAGTAGGTGGCGTGAATCAGGGTTCGGTTAGAAGCCGCTCAGGGCGCGCAGTGCGGTTGGGACGGTCAGATCGCCCCAGCTTGGCGTGTTCAGATAAAATTGCGTTCGCCCCAGCCCAAACCGATATATTCCGTGCCGGAGCCGCCCAAACCGCTGTCGGCGGGGCTGACTGGTTTGCGTCCAGTCGAACACGTTGTTTTCAACGGCATCACGACGTCGACATGAGTGCCGTTACTGACGAGGAACAGCATGATTTCCCCGCCGGACTGCCTGTCGTTGACGCGGAACGACGACAGCGTCCATGCCGCCAGAAAATAAGCGGCGGCAGCGGCCGGCAGGAATAATGCGGCTTTATAGCGCTTTTTCATAGCGAAAAGCGGCAGACTCGGTTTTCAGACGGCCTGAAGTGTACTGAAGGCGGAGCGTTTAAACAATACCGCCCATCGCGTATAATGGCTCGGCTTGCAACCATTCCTGTAAAGTCCTGCCATGACCGAATCTATCCGCCTTCCTGCCGTTAAAAAGCCAAACCCGCCGCCGTCGCGCTGCCCGGTTCCAAAAGCATCAGCAACCGTTCGCTGCTGTTGGCCGCGCTGTCTGACAATGTTTGCGAAATCCATTCGCTGCTGAAGTCCGACGATACCGACCGTATGCTGGACGCACTGGCGGCGTTGGGGTGAAAATCGAATTTTTGGACGAGGCCGTCTGAAAGTGTACGGAACGGGCGGGCGCTTTCCCAACCGCAGTGCCGACCTGTTCCTCGGCAACGCAGGTACGGCCTTCCGCCCGCTGACCGCCGTGTTGGCCGTATTGGGCGGCAGTTACAGCCTGCACGGCGTACCGCGCATGCATGAACGTCCATCGGCGATTTGGTCGACGCTTTGCGGATTGCGGGGGCGGACGTGCGCTACGAGGGCAGGGAAAATTATCCGCCGCTGCACATCAACGAACGCACCGACAGCGGCGTGTGCGAACTCGATTCGGGGCGACGTGTCCAGCCAGTTCCTGACCGCAATCCTGATGGCGCTGTTGCTGACCGGACAGGCGTTTGAAATCAGGATAGTCGGCGAACTGATTTCCAAGCCCCTACATTGATATTACTCTGAAATTGATGGCGCGGTTCGGTGAATGTGGCCAACGAAGGCTACCGCGTGTTCAAGATTCCTGCCGGCGCGCGCTATCATGCGCCGGAACATTTTGTATGTGGAAGGCGATGCGTCCAGTGCGTCTTATTTTCTGGCGGCAGGGCTGATAACGGGCGTGCCCGTGCGCGTTACCGGAATCGGCCGCAACAGCATACAGGGGCGACGTTGCTTTTGCCCGCGAACTGGAAAAATCGGCGCAGACGTTTTATGGGGCGACGATTTCATCGAAGTGTCGCGCCCTGAAACACGCCCTGTCCAAGCTTTCGATTTGGATGCGAACCATATTCCCGATGCGGCCATGACGCTGGCAGTGGTTGCACTGGCCGCAGATGCGCCATGTACGCTGCGCAATATCGGTTCGTGGCGGGTAAAGGAAACCGACCGCATCGCAGCGATGGCGGCGGACTGCGCAAACTCGGCGCGGTGGTCGTTGAAGAACCGGAAGCCATCCGCATTACACCGCCGGAACAGTTGCGTACCGATGCCGTTATCGACACTGACGACGACCACCGCATCGCCATGTGCTTCTCACTGGTTTCGCTGATGGGCGTACCGGTCGTTATCAACGACCCAAAATGTACGCATAAAACTTTTCCGACGTATTTCGATACCTTTGCCGGATTGGCGGCAGGGGTGAAATAAAACAACAAAACAATAAGGAGCCTTATTACAGTAGTTTTCATCTGGTTTGTTTTGTAGGACGTGTATTTAGGCTGTTTTTCTACTTAGAGTGGGGTTAGGTGTACCCACTTAATAATTTTCTTTGTTATGAAAAAGGCTGGTACGCTACCGTATACCAGCCTTTTTGTTATGAAAGTTATACTGAAATGTGTAACACGGATCTTTTATCTATCCGTATTTCAAACTTTATGCCTGTTTATTCCAGCGTTCGATAGATTCTTTGATAACCTGTTTGGCTTCTTCAACATTGCCCCAGTGTTCCACTTTAGTGGAACCCGGTTTTTCAGGGCTTTATAGTTGTTGAAGTGAAATTCGATTTGTTTAATCAACTGCGGAGGTAAATCGGCCAACGATTGGTAGGCATTACCGTTATTGCGATCGTCGGCGGGCACGCGAGACGATTTTGTCGTCCACTTCGCCGTCGTCGACGAATTTCATCACGCCGATAACTTTGGCTTCTAAGAAAAATACCGGTTGCCAGCGGCTGCTCGGTAATCAACAATACGTCCAACTCGTCGCCGTCTTCATCCAGCGTTTGCGGGATAAAGCCGTAGTTGGTCGGTTTGGCGAAAAATCACGGGCTCTACGCGGTCGAGCTGAAAAAGCCGCCAGTTTGCGGTTCCACTCGATTTTGTGGTTGCTGCCGGCGGGGATTTCGTTGACTACGTTGATAATGCCGCCGTCTACATCGCCCGGGGTCAGGATTTTATTGAAATCTGCCATGTTGTTTCCTTATCGCTAAAAAAATATAGATGGGGTGCAAACGGCGAAAGTATAGCAGCTTGCAGGCCGTCTGAAAAACAGGGCCGCCGTCCGCCGTTTATGCCGCTTTAAAATCCTTGAATTCTTCTAAAAGTTACGCAGCATGTCATGGCCGTATTCGGTTAGCAGTGCTTCGGGATGGAACTGTACGCCTTCGACGGCATAATTTTTATGCCTCACGCCCATGATTTCATTGTCTTCCGTCCATGAAGTGATTTCGAGGCATTCGGGCAATGTGGCACGGTCAATGACAAGACTGTGGTAACGGGTACAGGTTACGGGGTCGGGCAGGGTTTTTGAACATACCTTTGCCGTGGTGGAACACGGGCGATACTTGCCGTGCATCAGCGTCTGCGCGCGCACTATGTCGCCGCCGAACGCTTCGCCTATCGCCCTGATGGCCGAGGCACACGCCCATTACGGGCAGTTTGCCGGCGAAATGCCGTATGGCGGCGATGGAAATACCCGCCTCTTTCGGCGTACACGGGCCGGGACCGATGACCAAGTATCGCGGTTTTAACGCGGCGATTGCTTCTAAAGTAATATCGTCGTTGCGGCGAACTTCGACGTTTTGGCCGAGTTCGGCGAAATATTGCACGATGTTATAGGTAAAGCTGTCGTAATTGTCGATAAAGAGTAGCATTTTCGGATAACTTAACGGTTTGGAAGGATTCCGCGGTTGTTTCAGGGCTGACTGACGACTACCGCCAGATTTATCAGGGATCGTTGATGAACGTCCACATTTTTCGTCGCTACAGAACACGCCGTTACGGACGATATAATGCAGTTCGTGTTTGACCTGGGAATCGGCGTTGCGGACGACGACGCGCATAGTGCAGCAGTGGGCGGCCATTTCGAGGATTTTTCGGCAAATTTCGGCTGGGTGCAGCCGCGGCAGTGCTGCGGGAATGCGGCCGATATATTCGTTGATTTTTCCGGCTGCTGCCCTGAAAGTCATTGTGCAATGGATCGATAAACACAATGGTAAATGGCATACGGCTTAGATAATCTTCTGTTTCCATAATGTTTTTCGGCATCGGTCGAGATGATGGGGACAATACTAACACACTTACCGCCACCGCGCCGAATCCGGCTGCCGGCTTAATTTGAGTATGGTTTCAGACGGCCTATCTCGGCAATTTCAGTTTCGGCCTGACTTTTACGCTCAGGGGTAGGTGGTCGGAGGTGCTGCCAGTGTTTGTTGTTGTGGATTTGCGCATCAAGCACTTCCAAATTGCGGGTATACACACGGTCAAGGCTTAAAAAGGCATACAGGAAGGAAAAGTTTTAGGACGGCGGCTGTTGCCGTCGACGAATACTTCGTCCAAATTCAAGGCTTTTTCCCAGCGACAGCGCAGATTTTTCGCGCCAGTCGTTAAAATCACCGGCAATAATCAGCGGGCTGGCAGGGTCGACGTGCATACTGACATACCTCGAAAAATAGCGCGGTATTGCTTGGCGCGGTCAGGGTTCACGCAGGTTGAGGTGGGCGCACAGACACGCCAGCGATGTTTCCCAACCTTCGGGCGGCACTTCGCAATGCAGCACGCCGCGCTGTTCAAACGATTGACGGTGATGTTCAGATTATGCAGCGTTTCAATCGGCAGGCGGCTCAGAATGGCGTTGCCGTGATGTCGCTGCGGATAGACGGCGTTTTTTTGCCGTAACTGCGGTTATACGACAGCCGCTCACTGAAAATCGTAATGCGGCTGTTCAGGGAAAAGCCGTCTATCTTATTGCTGCGCGCCCGATGCCCTGCCCCTGCACTTCCTGTAAAGAAAAATACGTCCGAACGCAAATCATGCAGTGCGTCAGCCCATACTATTAAGCTGTACTTTGCGGTTGAGTGCCGACATGCCTTTGTGCATGTTGTAGGAAGTTACGGTAACGGGTGTTGGGGACATAATGTGCCCTCGTTTTTGTGCGGTCTGTTTATATTAATGGTTGTTATTTTTATAGTATAACACCTGCGGCAGCGGCAGGTTTTGACAGGGATGTGTAAAATAGGCAGGCCGTCTGAAAAACCTTTCAGACGGCCTGCGAGGTCGGCTGTGTCTTCTGTTTCGTGTTTCTTCACTATTCATTTTGGTAAAAATGCTTGTAGGGCAGTTCCGGTTAGCTGTTACATTTCGAAAAACTACAAATCTGCGTTGGAATTGAAGTTTGCTAGCGAGATTAGGGAGGGCAGATTGATTGCGTAGTTTCCAGTCTGACTTGTAGGAGTCGTTTAGGGTTGTTTGTCTATGCGGTTTCGTATGCTTCTGTTTTGGATGCTATTTGATTTCGCGACAACAAGAATCCGCTTAAGGATAAGCAATAGGCGTAAGCCGAGTGGTTGTGTATCGACTCGAAGTTTTCGCTCTCGACGATGAAGCTTTCGATGCGTCCGTCGGCGATGAGCGCGGTTGCTACGTCGCGCACCATGTCTTCCACGAATTTCGGGTTTTCGCAGGCTTTTTCGGTAACGTATTTTTCGTCGGGGCGTTTGAGCAGACCGTAAGCTGGCAGCTGCTTGCGCTTCTACGCAGTCGATGATTTCCTCGATACCGACTTCGGCATTGGCAGTCAGGCTGACGGTAACGTGCGAGCGTTGGTTGTGTGCGCCGTATTGCGAGATTTCTTTGGAACACGGACACAAAGAGGTCACGGGTACCATGACTTTCAGATTATGGCTGTATGCGCCGTTTTTGATTTCGCCTGTCAGGGTAACGTCGTAGTCCAGCAGGGATTGGATGCCGGAAATAGGCGCGGATTTTTGCGGAAGAAGGGGAAGGAAACGCTGATTTTGCCGGAATGAGAGTTTAAAAAGCGCAACCATTTCGGCAGTCAGTTTGTGCAGCCTGTCGAAATCCAAAGCCTCGGTTTGTTGTTCCATCAACGCCACGAAGCGCGACATATGCGTGCCTTTTTGGTCGGCGGGCAGGAAAACCGTCATGGTCAGGCGGGCGACGGTGGATTGGCTGCCTTCGGCGGTATTTAAAGTAATCGGGAAGCGGAGGTCTTTGATACCGACCTGGTTAATCGGCAGATTGCGTAAATCGCGGCTAGATTGCACGTCTGCAATGGCGTTCATGCGTTGTTTGTCCCAATTGTCGGATTGCTGGGATGTGTGTCGTTTGGAAACGGATTCATGCCGTCCGTTTTGCAAATGCGAGATTATATCACTTGCAAACCTTGCCCGCATTGATTGTTTCTATTTTTCGGATAGTGATAGAATCCTGAATTATTCACATCTTTGCTAGGTCGAACCGAGATGAAATTCGCCACCAAAGCCATCCATTCCAGCTACGATTGCGACGAACACAACCGCGCGCTGATGCCGCCGGTTTATCAGAACAGTATGTTCGCGTTGCACGAAATCGGCGAGCAGGTTCCCTACCGCTATTCGCGCCTGAGCAATCCGACCCGTCAGGTTTTGGAAGACACGGTTGCCGACTTGGAACACGGGCGGCGGGTTTTGCCTTTTCCAGCGGTATGGCGGGCATTGATGCCGTGTGGCGTACATTCCTGCGTCCGGGCGATACCATCGTCGCCGTTGCCGATATTTACGGCGGCGCGTATGACTTGCTGGTTGACGTATATAAAAGAGTGGGGCGTGAACGTTGTCTTTTGCCGGTTTGGGCAACCCTGACCGCTTGGACGAACTGCTCCAAGCGCACAATGTGAAACTGGTTTGGCTGGAAACCCGTCCAATCCGCTTTTTGAGATTGGTGGACATCAAAGCGCTTGCCGCCGAAAGCCCACGCCGCCGGCGCATTAGTCGGCATCGACAACACCTTTGCCACCCGTATCTGCAACAACCTTTGAAATGGGCTGCGACATCGTGTTCCATTCCGCCGCAAATACCTTTGCGGACACTCCGACGTATTGATGGGCATCGTCGCGGTTAAAACCAAAGAACTGGCGAAACCGCTGCACGACATGATGGTGCATACCGGTGCGATTGCCGGCCCGATGGACTGCTGGCTGGTGTTGCGCGGCATCAAAACGCTCGCCTTGCGCATGGAAGCGCACTGCAAAAACGCGCTCGACATCGCCCGCCGCCTCGAAGCCCATCCCGCCGTAGAAAAAGTGTTCTATCGGCCTGCCGTCGCACGAACATTACGAACTGGCGAAAACCCAAATGCCCAAAGGCATAGGCGGCGTGGTAACGGTTTACCTCAAAAACGACACGCGCGAGCGGCAAACAGCGTGATTAAAAACATGAAACTGGTCAAAATGGCGTCCAGCCTCGGTGGCGTCGAAAGTCTGGTCAACCATTGCTATTCCCAGTCCCATAGCGGCGTGCCGCATGATGTGAAAATGGAAATGGGCATCAAGGTCGGCCTGCTGCGCTTCTCCATCGAGTATCGAAGACGCAGACGATATTTTGAGAACGATATTTCCAAAGCTTTGGATTCGACTTTGTAACCGCTAATCCCAGAGGCCGTCTGAAAGATTTTCAGACGGCCTCTGCTATAACAAAAGGCCGTCTGAAAACCCCCATCCTAGGAACGACAAGCATGGCAGCCTCACCAGAAGCCAAATTCACCGAAGAAACCGTGTTGTGGGTCAAACACCATACGTCCAAACTGATGACTTTTGCCATCAGCCGTCCGGAATCTTACCGTTTTTCCGCCGGACAATTTTCCCGTCTCGGCTTCCGCGACGGCGAAGGCTTCATTTGGCGCGCTTATTCCGTCGTGTCCGCCGAATACGCCGACACGCTCGAATATTTCGCCGTATTAATCGAAGGCGGGCCGATGTCCGCCCGTTTCGCGGTTATGAAAGAGGGCGACGCCATCCTGCTCGACAAAACCGCCACCGGCTTTTTGCTGCCCGAACGCTTCTCCGACGGCAAAGATTTGGTGTTGTTGTGCACCGGCTCCGGCATCGCCCCGTTTCTGTCCATTTTGAGCAGCCCGAAGTCTGGCGGCGCTTCGACAGCATTTCGTTGGTGCATTCCGTGTCTTATGCCAACGAGCTGATTTTCAACGACCGTCTAGCCGCGTTGGCGGGACATCCTCTGATTGAAGAACACTACTGCAAATTCCGGTTCGTGCCGGTTACCACCCGTGAACAGACCGAAGGCGCATTAAGCGGCAAACGCATTCCCGCATTGTTGGAAAGTGGCGAACTGGCCGCGAAAACTGGGTATGGAATTTAATACCGCCGCCACGCGGTTTATGGTCTGCGGCAATCCGGCGATGGTGAAGGACACCTTCCAAACGCTGCTCGACATGGGTTTTGCCATGCACCGCAACCGCCTGCCCGGGCAAATTATGATGGAAAATGGTTTCTGAGGCTTAATCGCTTGGAACCGGTATAAAGGCCGTCTGAAAATCGTTTCAGACGGCCTTTCGCTGTTTTTAATCCTTTATTCGGCTGCGTTCCGGCAAATATCCACCGCTTCCTGCAAACTGCCGATGCCGAAGATTTCCAGATTGGGAAATTCTTTCGGATTGCGCGGCATATTGGCTTTGGGGACAATGGCGCGTTTGAAACCGAGTTTTTCCGCTTCTTTGAGCCGCTCTTGTCCGCGTGCGACAGGGGCGGACTTCGCCGCTAGGCCGATTTCGCCGAAGGCGACCGTTTTTCGGGCATGCGGGTCGGTTGCGGAAGCTGGAGAGCATGGCGAGGATGACGGCGAGGTCGGCGGCGGGTTCGCCGATTTTGACGCCGCCGACGGCGTTGAGGAACACGTCTTGGTCGAAACAGGCGATGCCGCCGTGGCGGTTGAGGACGGCGAGCAGCATGGCAAGGCGGTTTTGTTCGAGGCCGACGGTGAGGGCGTTTGGGGGTAAAGCCGTGCGCATCATCGACCAATGCCTGAATTTCGACCAGAAGCGGGCGGCTGCCTTCCTGCGTGACCAAAAACACACGAGCCGGGCGTGTCGTCGCGGTAGCTGGCGAGGAAAATGGCGGACGGGTTGGACACTCCTTTCAAACCGTTTTCGGTCATGGCGAACACGCCCAGTTCGTTTGCTGCGCCGAAGCGGTTTTTGATGGCGCGGATCATGCGGTAGTTGGAATGCTGGTCGCCCTCGAAAATACAGCACGGTATCGACCATGTGTCCAGCACGCGCGGGCCGGCAATCGCGCCGTCTTTTGGTAACGTGTCCGACCAGTATCATGGCGATGCCCATTTGTTTCGCCATACGCGTCAGTTGGGCGGCGCATTCGCGCACCTGCGACACGGAGCCGGGGGCGGAAGTGATTTGGTCGGAATACATGGTTTGGATGGAGTCGATGACCACGACTTCGGGCTGATGCTGTTTCAAGGCCGTCTGAATCGCTTCCATGCGGATTTCGGCAAGCAGGTTCACGCCTTCGGTGGGCAGTTCCAAACGTTGTGCGCGCAGGGCGACCTGTTGGGCAGATTCCTCGCCGGAAACGTACAGCACTTTGCGGCTTTGCGCCATTTTGGCGATGGTTTGCAACAGTAGTGTGGATTTGCCGATACCGGGGTCGCCGCCGAGCAGAATGACCGCACCATCGACCAAACCGCCGCCCAATACGCGGTCAAGCTCGCCCATGCCGGTCGGGTTGCGCGGCACTTCGGTGGCAGTAACGGCGGAGAGGGATTGGACGGTTGAAGTGTCCGCCGCCCAAGATTGGAAACGGGCGTTTTTCGGCTCCGGGCGCGGCAAGGCTTTCCTGAAGCGTGTTCCACTCGCCGCAATGCGGGCATTTGCCTTGCCATTTCAGGGGAAGTGCCGCCGCATTCGGAACATTGGTAGATGGTTTTGGGGGCTTTTGCCATAGTGTTTTCCCTGTGGAATATTTGATGTGATGAAAAGGTCGTCTGAAAACAATCATATCGTTTTCAGACGACCTTTCTTTGATGGGGACAATAACAGGCTTTATGTGTTTTGCTGTCTTTATCTGCATCTTTTTTTCGGTGCAGGTTTTTTTCGCTGCAAACCCAAAGATTTTTGCCATTCGGCTGGATTTTTCACCAAGTCCAAGCGCTTTGCGGAGTTGATCGTCTTTGGCCGGATTTGGAATGCGGCGCGACTGGAGATCGTCTTCGTCTTTTCTGTCTTTTTTTGGACTTGTCTTTATCGGCTTTGCTTTTCTGACGTTGGCAGGCGTTTCAGTGCTGCTGTTGACGTCTTGGCCGCCCAACGGATTGCCGATATGGCCGATTAAGTCGGCTTCTCGGCTTTCAAAAGCGCGGTCTTTGTCTTTGACTTCAACGTCAGGAACAATACCCTTGCGCTTGAATCGAGCGGTCGTTTGGCGTGTAGTAAAGGGCGGTGGTCAGTTTGACCGCGCTGCCGCCGGAAAGCAGGATCAGGGTTTGCACTGAGCCTTTACCGAAACTTTGTGTACCGACGACGACGGCGCGTTTGTGGTCTTGCAATGCACCGGCAACGATTTCGGAAGCGGAGGCTGAGCCTGCGTTAATCAGGACGGTCATCGGGAATGGTTTTCAGCTCGGCAGGTAATCCGGCCAGCGGGTCTTTGCCGCTGGTGGCGATATATCTTCGGGCAGTTGCTTTGAGTACCATGCCTTCTTTTTCGTTGCGGCCTTTGGTGCTGACGACGGTGACGTCAGGCTGCAGGAAAGGCTGCGGATACGCCGACTGCACCGTTGAGCAGGCCACCCGGGATCATCGCGCAAGTCGAGGATGATGCCTTTGAGCGGGACCTTTGTTTTTGCTTTGACGAGAAGCTTGTGCGGCTTCGTTGAGCGCGGCAACCGTGCGCTCTTGGAACTGGGAAACGCGGATGTAGCCGTAGCCGGGTTCGAGCAAGTGGTGGCGCACGCGCTGAGCTTTTGATGATGGCGCGGGTCAGGTTGACGACGATGGGTTTGTCGGCATTTCTTTGCGTGACAGGGTCAGGGGTGATTTTGGTACCCGGTTTGCCGCGCATTTTTGACCGCTTCGCTGACGGTCAGGCCGCGCGTAGAGGGTAGTCGTCGATTTTGACGATGAAAGTCGCCGCTTTTTACGCCGGCGCGTTCTGCCGGGCGTATCTTCAATCAGGGGCGATACGACTTTGACGAAGCCGTCTTCTTGTCCGATTTCCATGCCCAAACCGCCGAATTCGCCGCTGGTGGATTCTTTCAGTTTCGGCATAGCCTTTTTGTCCATATACTCCGAATGCGGGATCGAGATCAGACGACCATACCTTTCATGGCGCCTTCAAAGAGCTCGGCATCGGGTTTGTCTCTGGTAATAGTTGGCTTTGATTTGGCCGTACACCTCCGCCATCGTGCGGATGGACTGTACCGGGCAGGGATTCTTCTTTTTGCCTTCTCGGCTGCAAAAGCTTTGTAGGCTGAGGCTGAGTGCGACGCCGCTGAAATGCGCCCAGAGTGTAAAGTGCGACTTTTTCAAAGTGGAATTCGACATTATTTTTACTTTCTTTCTTATCTGAGTTTTCAGACGGCCTGAAAACGTAAGTTTTTGTACTTTATGCGATTATGGCGCGTGAAACAATCTGCTTTCGGGTAAAAATGCTAATCAAAGTATAACGTTATGCCATCCGATAGGTGTGGCTGGCCGTGTGTCAGCGGGTTTTCAGACGGCATCGGGCCGTCTGAAAAATCAGTTTATCCAGGAGAGCGGGTTCATATTCTGACCGTTGTAGCGGATTTCCAAATACAGGCCTTCTTCGCCGCCCGGCAGTACGCCGCTGGTGCCCAGGGGCGCACCGGCGTCAATCCGGCTGCCGTCGGCAGCGAAATACTGCGCAGCCCCGAGTAGATGCTGACGTAACCTTCGCCGTGGTCGACAACCACGACTTTGCCGTAACCTTCGAGTTCGGAGGCATAAAACGACCGTGCCTGCCGCAATGCTGCTGACGGTCGAAGGAACGGTATGGTAGAACACGCCTTTCCATACTTCGCCGTCGCCGCGGTCATGTCCGAACAGTCCTGCCAGTGTGCCTTGAACCGGCTTTTTCAGACGGCCTTGCATACGGCTGAAGCTGTTGGGATTGCTGAAATGTAATGCCCGCGGTAACTGGGGCGCGCAGGTTTCATGTCTTCGGCAGTCAGACCGGACATGGCGGACCGTCGCCGTCGACTTTTTGCTCGGCCGCCTTGGCTTTGCGCGCTTTATCTGCGGCAGCCAAAGCGCGCTTCGGCGGCTTTTTGCGCGCCTCGGCTTCTTTTTCTGTGTTGTTCCGCTTTGCGTTTGTTGAGGTTGTCCAATAAGGTGTTCAGCCGCTGCTCGCTGTCTTTCCGGTTGAGCAGTTTTCCGGGCGTCCTTTGCCATTTGTGCATTTTGGCGGCGGCTTTCGTTTTGCTCGGCGAGTGTTGTGCACGCCTTGCTTGCGCAATGCGGACTGGACGCCGGCCTGAAGACGCCTCAGGCGCGTAAGTTCGGCATTGATTTTATTTTTCCTGTGCGGCCAATTCCTGCTGCTGTTTCGACAAATCGCGTATGACCTGTTCGTTGGCGGTATTGATGTAGCGGGTATAGCGCAGGAAACGGGTTTTCTGGCCGGGTTCGGCTTTTTCAGGAACAGGGCAACCGCATTGGGCTGGCTGTTTTTATAGTTCCCCGATACAAAACGGGAAATCTGCGCGCGCATACTGGAAACTTCGGTTTTCAGACGGCCTAAATCGGCATTCAGCTTTTGGAATTTGTCCCAGGCGTCCCGCTGCGCCGGTTGATGCCCGCAAGGTCGTTACGCGTTTGGCGCAATGTGGCTGCAACGTGGACCAGCAATGCGTCGGCGCGGTTGTGCAATGCTTTTTGCTTTCCAAATCATTGGCTGCCGCAGTAACGGCGGCGTGCATCTGAGGTGTGCCGTTTTTGCCGATAACGGCATCGGGTTGTTGCTCGTTATTTTTCCTGCCGTTCAGCCTGCTTGTCTGATTTCTTTGCGGCTTTTCTGCCTCTGCCGCCTTCATCTTGGTCGGCGTCTTGTTTGTGTTTTCCGGTCTGCTTTGGCCGTTTCTTTTTGACGTTTGCCGACGGTTTGTCTTCGTCGGTTTCTCTCTTTGCTTTCAGTGTTTCTTTTCCTTTGCGGCTTTTTCGGGTTTTTCTTGTTTTTCGGATTTGTCCCGTTTGGTGGTTTTATCGTCTTCTTTGTCCTGCCGTGTGTCGTTTTCTTATTGTCCGCCTTTCCTTTGCGTGATTGTTTGCCTGCCGGTTCGTCTGCATCCGTGCCGGAGGTTTTCCGACTGTTTGTTTCGAAGTTTTGTTTCCGCTTGCCCTTGGCGGTGTCTTTTTGCTTTTTATATTTTTGTTCTTTGACGGATTGGGCTTTGTTTTTCCTTGCTTTTAGCGGCGTTGTGGGCGGCAAATGCGGGAGCGGAAAACGAGATTAACAGGGCGAGTAAGAGGGTTTGTAACGCATCATGATATTTTTGTGAAAAATAATGAATGAAAAGATGGAGGACAATGCGGAATTATACTGTTTGCAGCGGGCGGGTGGCAATTTGTTCGAAAGGCTGCGGCTGGTATGAACGTGGGCTGTTAGGCCGTCTGAAACCTGCCTGGTCGGCTTTGCAATATCTGCGGGGAGCCTCATATAGTATCCATGTCAAACCAACAATCTTAATCCATCAGAATGAGACATCAATTATTTATAGCGGTTGCCGCCCTGATATTGGCGGCCTGCGGCGGCAGCGATGCAGATAAAATCAGCGGGGCCAGTACGGTATTCAATATGCTGGGTAAAAACGACCGTATCGAAGTGGAAGGTTTTGACGACCCCGATGTTAAGGGAGTGGCCTGTTATATTTCTTACGCGAAAAAGGGCGGTTTTGAAGGAAACGGTCAATTTGGAAGAAGATGCCAGCGATGCTTCGGTGTCGTGCGTGCAGACGGCGGACATTATCCGTTATCGCGAAGAGGCGGTCATCAAGCCTCAAGGAAGTGTTCAAACGCAGTGCCAGCGTGGCTTTTAAGAGCCAGCAGTTATCCGCTATTACGATGGGAAGCGTAAGGCTTTTTGCTTATTTGGTGTATAGCGACAAGATTATCCAAGGTTCGCCGAAAAATTCGTTGAGCGCGGTGTCCTGCTACAACGGCCAAAAAGGCGGACGAGCGGGAGAGTGCGGGGAGGCCGAACCGGCAGGTTTTCGGTTCGTGCGTTGTTGACGTGGCTGCGGCTGCCAAACGGTAAAGAAACGACATGAGTTGTAGCCAATCATTTTTAGTTGCGATGCCGGATATGGACGACCCGTTTTTCGACGGCAGCGTGGTCTATATCTGCGAACATAATGAAGACGGTGCTTTGCTGATTATCAACAAACCCTCGCCGGTTACGATGGATTTGATTTTGCAGCCAGCGACCGCAATATTCCGTTGCGTTTTCAAGACGAAAGCGTGATGATGGGCGGGCCGGTACATGTCGATCGCGGTTATGTGGTGCACGCCGATCGGCAACTGGCAAAAGCAGTATGGCGGTTACGGAAGATGTCGCATTAACGTCTTCGCGCGATATTATCGAAAAATCTCGCCGACCCGAAAAAGGTTGCCAAGGCGCTGGTCAGCATCGGTTATTCGAGCTGGGGAAAAGGCCAGTTGGAGCAGGAATTGGCAGATAATGTATGGCTTACCGTGCCTGCCGATGAAGGGATTTATTCGATGTGCCGTATGAAAACCGTTATAGCGCGGCGTTTGCCAAAGCTGGGCATCGAACCCGCTTCTGATTTGCGGAGCGGACGTACGCTAAAGCGCCTGCCGGTACGACGTTGGCTTTCGATTTCGGCGAAGTGAGAATCGGTGTGCGCAAGGTGATGCGGAAGTAGGTTTGTCCCATCCGCTTACTACGGTAACGGGCGGCAGCAACGAGGTCACATCCGAAGCGGTGGCGAAAGCTGGTCGACGAATGGCAGCCCGTGCAATTCGTAGTCGGCCCTGCCGGTACATGCCGACGGTACGGAGCACGAACTGACCCGACTGAGCCGGAAATTCGGCAGGCGGTTGCAGGGGCAGGTTCAAACTGCCGGTATATTGGGTGGACGAGCGGATGTCGTCGCTATATGCGGAAAGCCTGTTGGCCGAAGCCCAAGTAGTTCGGCCGCAAACAAAAAAGCCGTGCTTGACCAAGTGGCTGCACAAGCCATTTTTGCAGGGGCTTTTTGAGGGTGGGGCGGTCGAATATTTTTAATGGCCGCGAAGAAATAGATTGATTTTAGAAGAGGCCGTCTGAAAGTACATTTTCAGACGGCCTCTTTTGTTTGTCGGAATCGCCTGTTATTTTTGCCGCATATTTGGCGCGCTACTATTTCGATTACGGCCGGCAGGATGGAAATAACGATGATTGCACCCAGAACCAAGCCTAGTTGTTTTTACTAAGGGAATATTGGCAAAGAAATAACCCAAATACGAAAACAGCAATACCCATGCCATCGCGCCGATGATGTTGTGCGGATAAACCTGCCGTACGCATGTCGCCCATACCGGCCACGAACGGGGCAGAGGTGCGCACAATCGGAACAAAACGGGCAATGATACGGTCTGCCGCCGTGTTTTTCGTAGAACGCATGGGTTTTTTCCAAATAGGCGCGGCGGAATATTTTGGAATCGGATTGGAAAACAGCTTTGCGCCGAAATATTTGCCAATCATGAAATTGACCGCATCGCCCAAAATAGCGGCAATCAGCAGAATCAGCACCATGATATGGATGTTCATCCCGCCGACGGCGGCAATTCCGCCCGCGGCAAACAACTAAAGAGTCTCCAGGCAGGGAATGGCGGCAGACCAAAACCCGTTTCACAAAAATAATCAAAAACAGAATCGCGTAAATCCACATGCCGTATTGTGCGGAAAGTGCGGTAAAGGTGCTGATCGATATGGAGGATAAAATCGATAACGGTACCAATCACGGTCGGGTTCCTGAAATGGGTTGAGGTTTCTAGCCAAACGACGGGTCGGATAAAGGTTCCAAAACGGAATCATGTACAGATACTGAGAATAACAGGGGCCGTCTGAAAACAGTGATACAGCCGTTTCAGTCTCAAAGTTTAGCCAATTTCGATTTCATCAATTCTGGACTTGTTGCGGGTAGCCTTGCCTTTGCTGGCTTTTCTCATTACTGGCCGACCAGCGCGTTGAAAGGCTTTTTCCCTTACCCGATTTGTACTCTTCCACCGATTTGACGTTGTTAGCCAGCACTTCGTCGATGATTTTTCAATCGCCCCGTGTCGGTCATCTGCTGCAAGCCGTGTTTTCGATGATTTCGGCAATGGAGGCTTCAGGTTCTGCCCACATGGCTTCAAAAGGCTTTTTCGCCAGTTTGCTGCTTAAAGTGCCGTCGGCGATTTTGCCTACCAGCGCGGCGAGGGCGCGGGGCGGTAATCGGGCTGTCGTCAGTTCCATGCCTGCTTTGTTCAACGTGGCGGCGAGTTCGCCGTTCATCCAGTTGGCAGTCAGCTCGCCTTGTCCGCTGGCTTTGGCGGCTTCTTTCAAAACAGGCAGCCTGCACGCGGCTGGCGGTGAGTGAGCGCGCGTCGTAGTTCGATACGCCGTAATCCGCACGAAACGCGCCGCCATTTCTTTTCGGCAGCTCGGCATTTCTTCTTTGGCTTTTTGCAACTCGGTCGTCTGAAATGATGACGGGCAGCAAATCGAGGGTCGGGAAGAAGCGGTAGTCGTGCGTCTTCTTTCACACGCATCACGCGGGTTTCGCCTTTTTCCGGGTCGAACAGCATGGTTGCCTGCTGCACTTTCGCCGCCGTCTTCCAAAACTCGATTTGCGCTTCACCTCGTAATTAATCGCCTGTTCCAAGAAGCGGAAGGAATTGAGGTTTTTAACTCTCGCGGCGCGTGCCGAATTCTTCTTGACCTTTCGGACGCACGGATACGTTGGCATCGACGCGGAACGAACCTTCCGCCATATTGCCGTCGCAGATGTCCAGCCATGTTACCAAGCTGTGTAAGGCTTTGGCGTAAGTAACGGCTTCGGCGGCGGAACGCATCTCGGGTTCGGATACCACTTCTCAACAACGGCGTGCCGGCACGGTTCAGGTCGATACCAGTTGCGCTGTTCAAGCCTTCATGCACAGATTTGCCCGCGTCTTCTTCCATGTGCGCACGGGTTACGTTGATGGTTTTCACCTCGTCGCCGACTACGATTTCCAGTTTGCCGTATTCGACAATCGGTAAATCCAACTGGCTGATTTGATAACCTTTTGGTAAGTCGGGGTAGAAGTAATTTTTGCGGTCGAACACGTTTTTCTGATTGATTTTCGCATCCAACGCTGAGCCCAATTTGATGGCTTTTTCAACGACTTCGCGGTTCATTACCGGCAGCACCGCCCGGCAGCGCGTATTCCCACCACGCTGGCGTGCGCATTGGGTTCCGCACCGAATGCGGTCGATGCGCCGCTGAAGATTTTGGATTGGGTGTTTAATTGGACGTGGATTTCAAGCCGATTACTGTTTCAAGTCATAAGAGGTTCTTTCTTTTGATGTCAATAATAGAAATGGTCCGCCGTTTTCAGACGACCTGTTTGTTTTTCAAATGGCAAAGGTCGTCTGAAAAACGTAGAGTCAAGTCTTCTAGAAAGCAAGCCTGCATCTCGGCCGCCAGTTATCCAGCATTTGGTAACGTTTGCGGTACATCGAACGCTTTTTGCTTTCGATTTCCGCCAAGTCTTTCGCGGCGGGATTTGGCGGCAGATGCCAGTAGCCATCGCTTTTTGAGCGTTGCGCCGTTCTCCTGCCGAAAACAGGTCGTAATTCATTTTTGACCCGTTTCTTCAGCCGCCAGCGCAGTTTTGACCTGATGCTCTTGGGCAGTGCCGATAACGCCGCCCAAATTGAGTGATGTCGAAAAATATTGCAGGGCAGTTACCATCAGCTGCTGCGGGCGCAGGCCGTGGAGTTGTTTGGTCAGGCTGCGGACAAGGTCTTTAGCTTCTTCGCCTGGGGCCTTGGATAGAAGGGCCAGCAGTTTGCCGTCAACTAGGGGCGAAAGTAGCCATGTAGAGACGTTTTTCCTTCGCTGTCGCGCAAGGATAGCGACCATTCCTTCATCCACGCAATTATCGTTCCGGTTCAGCCATACAAAAGTCAGGCCGTCTGAAAGATGCGCCAGAACGACGGAATTTGCGCGTCGTCATATTGGCGAGTGTTTCCTGCCCGAACAGTTTTTCGGCTGTCAGCGGGTCTTCTTTCATGACTCGCAGCCTGCGCCGTCTGTTGAAGCGTTGGTCGACAAAGGCGCGTATCCAACGGATAGGCATCTTTGCGGCCGCCTTTTGAGGTACGGCGTGACGCTGAGGCGTTGACAAATGTTTCAAAATCTTTGACATGCTGCCGTGTAAACAACCTGCGTAAGGAGAATTTCAAATGCTGGATTTGAAATTTTGGCGCATCCTCATATGACGGTTTTTGAAATCGGGAAAAACAAACTGCTCGGCATTATGGCTTTACCCATCTGCACTTGAACATACATATGATTAGGTTCTGTACAGAATGGGGTTGATGCGCCACTAAAAATTTTAGATTGGGTGTTGAGCTGGATGTGGGTTTCCAGCCGATTACTGTTTCCCAAAGGCATAGGAAGTTCTCTCTTGGTAAAAATTCGAAATGGAATATCGTCGTCAGCAGTAGTTTGCACAATAAAGTCAGTTTCAATCTGTGAGGAAGGAAAGGTTTTGGCTTTCTCTTCGGAATCAAAAATATCTATATGAATACTTTTATCAGTTTTCTATGATCAGACAAAGTGATCTTTATCGAGGTGATTTGTGAGAAGGTTTCATGATCCTCGAGCATTTTAATAAACTGTCCAGCTCTGCTAAGTTAGACAATTCGATAAGGAATATTTGCAAGATTTTTGATACTTTCAAAAGGCGGGATGGGTTGAAAACGAAGGATACTATTAATAAACTTTCAGTCTTGGTTAGTTTGCCGCTCTTCGATCAAGAGACTAACGCAGTTTTATTCAATGTTTCCGCTGTTGCTTTTAAATCACTAATCATTTTAATTCTGTTTGTCTTAGAGGATTCAAATGACAATCTTCGACCATCCCGCCCACTGTCTTTTAGAAATGCAATTATGTTTTCAGGAGGATTCAAACCCTTCAATTGGATTATTAAAGGGGAGGCCATGAGTTCTTCAATAAAATGGTGAGATTCTAATAGTTTATCTGCAGCCGATGGTTTCAAAACCTACACAGTTCTTTATACAACCTGACGTCTCTATTCTTTGCAATACAGATCGATAAGACCATATATATTTGCTTATTTCCAGTCAAGGGGCAGTTTAAGTTCATTCTGGGTTAATCCAATTTTGTTGATCTTTCGATTGGGTCCCATAGTTTACCGCACCAATTTGCAGCACGATATCGCAATTCCTTATTTCTCGATAGCAATAGTCCTCCATTGGTGCATCTTTACCATATGGAATATGCTTCCTCGTTCAAAGAGAATAGGATCGTAACTAATTCCATTTAGAAACCGTTCAACATCCAAACGAGATTGGGCGTAAATCATGGTAGAGTGGAGCTGACAAATACTCGTGGTCTTGCCATATTTAATCCCTTACATATCAGATGACCTTGGTTTGAGATGCTTAAAAACATTTGGTTAGTATTGATCTGGCGCTTTCAGTATGCCAATCACTCGCCAGCTGCACTGATGCGCTGCGCCAAGGATTTTGGCTTCGGAGAAGTGGTTGCCGATAAATTGCACGCCGATGGGCAGTCCGCTGCTGCTGAAACCTGCGGGCAGGGTCAGGGCTGGCAATCCCGCCAGATTCACGGCGATGGTGTAGATGTCGGAAAGGTACATCTGCACGGGATCGTGGATGTCGCTGCCGAGTTTCGGGGGCGGCGGTGGGCGCAGTCGGGGCGAGGATGAAGTCACATTGAGCGAAGGCCGTCTGAAAAATCGTTGGCAACGAGGCGGCGCAGTTTTTGGGCTTTCAGGTAATAGGGCATCGTAGTAGCCGTGCGACAACACATAAGGGTACCAATCATGATACGGCGTTTGACTTCGCTGCCGAAGCCTTCGGCGCGGGTGTTGCTGTACATTTCTTCTAGGTCGCCGAATTGGCGGCGCGGTGGCCGTAGCGCACGCCGTCGTAGCGGGAAAGATTGTGCTGGCTTCGGCGGAAGCGAGGACGTAGTAAGCGGGGATGGACAGGGGCGGTTTGCGGCAGGGAAACTTCAATGGTTTCCGCGCCTTGCGCTTTTAAAGGTTGATGACGTTTTGCAAGGCAGCCTGCACATCGGCATCCGCGCCTTCGCCGAAATATTCTTTAGGCAGGCCGATTTTCATGCCTTTGAGCGGTTTGTCCAAATCGCGGGTGTAGTCTTCTTTGCTGCGTTCCAAGCTGGTGGAATCGCGCTCGTCGAAGCTCGCCATCGCATTGAGCAAAAATCGCGCAGTCTTCGGCGGTTTGCGCCATCGGACCGGCTTGGTCGAAACTGGAGGCGTAGAGCAACCATGCCGAAGCGGGAAACCGTGCCGTAGGTGGGTTTTGATGCCGGTGATGCCGCAGTGTGAAGCAGGGCTGGCGGATAGAGCCGCCGGTGTCTGAACCGAGCGCGGCAGGGGCAAGGCGTGCGGCAACGACGGCTGCGGAACCGCCGGACGAACCGCCGGGAACGTGTTCGGGATTCCACGGATAGTCGCGCCGTAGAACGAGGTTTCATTGGTCGAGCCCGCATGGCAAACTCGTCCATATTGGTACGGCCAAGCGTTACCATGCCTTCGTCGAGCAGGTTTTTGGACGACGGTAGCAGTGTAGGGAGAGACGAAGTTGTCCAGCATTTTGGAGCTGCACGCACTGCGCCAGCCTGTTTGGCAGAAAATGTCTTTTGTAGCCATGGGTACGCCGGTGAGCGCGAGTGGCGTTGCCTTTGCGCGATACGCGCGTCGGCGGCACGGGCTTCGGCGAGGGTTTTGTCTTGGTCGAGGGTGATGTAGCCGTTGATAGCCGGGTTTCTGCGCAGCAATGGCGGCGAGGTATTCGGTTACCAGTTCGACGGCGGAGATTTGTTTGGATTGCAGCAGTTGGCTGGCTTGTTTGAGGGTGTATCGGGTCATAAATTATTCTTCCGGAAGGGCTTTTCAGACGGCCTCATATTTATTGTTTGGATTTCAAACACGTAGAATGCTTCAAAACAATCGGTTTGACAGATGGAGATTGAAGTATGCTTTCAGACGGCCTGATAGGATAAAGGCCGTCTGAAAATGATTCTTCGATTACTTGCGGCACGATATATGGGCGGTTGCGCACTCGGGGCGACGGACTGATATTCGGCGGCACGGTCAGTTTCGGTGATTTTGTCTTCGCGCAGGCGCAGGCAGCTTCATGCGGGTGCGCCATCGGTTCGATGCCGTCGGTGCTACACTCTGCATTTTTCGACCCGCGGCGAAGATGTCGTTAGCTCTTGCAATGTCTGTGCTTTTTCGCCGTCGTTAAGGTACAGGCGGGACAAAGCGGGCGATTTTTCCACGTCATTTTAGTGTTGAGAGCCATATCCTTGTCTGAATAGTAAATCCGACCTTAATATAGGTATGATTGTGTCCGTCTTCGCGGAAATGAAGAATTATAACTGAAAAACCGATATGGCGGCATGGCGTTTTTGGAAGGTCTCCGTTTGTACCTTATAGGAACCGTCTGAAAAATATCTATGCCGATATGTTTCTGACAATAGGGTACTATCGCACGTTTGGCTTTTACCCGCGCATCTCAGGTATTTTTCATGTTTCAATTTATTTCACGTTACTTTTCCAATGATATCGCGCTATTGATTTTGGGTACCGCCAATACCTTGATTTATCTTTAGGGATAAGGGGATTGTGTTGGACGAACCGTCCGTTGTAGCCATACAGAGTACCTCCGGAGGCAGGGATGCTATCGTTGCAGTGGGTACAGAGGCAAAAAAAATGCAGGGGCGCGCCCCGCGCAACATCCATATCGTGCGCCCGATGAAAGACGGCGGATTGCGGACTTTGATATTACTGAAAGAATGCTTTGGTCTGCTCATTAAGAAAGCAGTAGGCGGAAGAATGGTTGTACCTCCGCGCGTGGTTATATGTGCGGGCGGTTCCACCCAGGTGGAGCGCAAAGCCATCCGCGATTCTGCTTTCGCAGCCGGTGCGGCAAGTGTTTATTTAATTGAAGAGCCGATGGCTGCCGCTTTAGGTGCGGAGCTGCCATTGAAGATGCCGCCGACTCGATGGTAGTGGATATCGGCGGTGGTACGACCGAAATCGGTATTTTGTCGTTGAACGGTTTTGGCATATTCCGATTCCGTCCGTGTTGGCGGAGATACTCTTTGACGAAGCTATCGTACATCATCTGCGCCGTAATCGCGGGTGATTATCGGAGAAAACTACGGCGGAAGAAGTTAAGAAGAAAATCGGTACGGTGTTCGGAAAACGATAAAAACGACAGCCATCACGGTTAAAGGACGCAGCCTTGCGGAAGGTACGCCGAAATCAATGGCAGTAACTTCAGATGAAGTGCGCGAGGCGTAAGCGAACCCGCTAAATCAGATTGCTACGTTCCGTCAGACTGGCATTGGGACTCGCTCCGCCTGAACTGGCGGGTGATATTGCCGATCGCGGGTTGGTTCGGACCGGTGGCGGTGCTGCTCAAGGGCATGCGGATTTGTTGTTGGCAGATGCTACCGGACTACCGGTGTCGGTATTGCGGGTGAGCCTTTGAACTGCGTTGCATACGGAGCAGGTAAGGCTTTGGATTATATAGGGACTTTAAATGCAGTGTTCGTTGAAAACATGTAAGGCGGAAAGGTAATGGGACATGCCGTCTTGGCGTTTTGCCGGAAACGAAAAGAAACAGTGGCAAGCTTTTTCAGGTTTGTCGGTTGGCCGCGCTTAGCGTGGCATTAATGATGGACAGCCGTTTGGCGGCCGTACAGTAGGTTAGCAGGCAGCTTCGGTAGTGCTTTTATCCGATGCAGTGGTTTTCCAACCAACCGGTGCGACTGTATCAATATAGGGCACCCTGACCCAATCCCAGAGCGGGCTTATCGAGCAAAACAGATTGCTATTGGAAGAAAATGGCCGTCTGAAAACCCGTTTTCAACGAGACGAAGTCAATTTGAGCGAGTTGAACGAATTAAGAAAACTTTACCGTTTGCAGCAGGCGGGAATTAATGATGTTACCGGTGCCGAAGTTATTTTCGAGCGGAAAAGATCCGCTATCGGATAAGTTGATTATCAATAAAAGGTAGTTTGGATGGTTTTGAAGGCGGGAGATGCTGTTATTGACCAAAATGGACTGCTAGGGCAACTTACCCAAGCATTGCCGTACAGTTCGAAGTAACGCTGCTCTACAGCAGCCAGGCGATTGTACCCGCTGCATGGTGGCCTCGCACAGGTGAACGCAACCTGCTTTTTACGGCGGTGGCAATAAACTTGATTTACGCTATGTTTCCTCTGTATCTGACTTGAAGGCGAAGGATATTTTGCTGACTTCCGGTTTGGACAGCGTATATCCGGCCGGTATTCCGGTTGCGACGGTTGATACCATAGAGCGATCTTCAGGTTCGCCGTACTATACCGCTTCACTTTCTCCGTTTGCCGCTTTACGTGGTAGCCGCTTCGTGCTGGTCGTTTCTCAGCCGAAAATCTCGACAACTAAACCCTCAGCAATAAATCCATGAGTGATTTTTGAAGATTCATATCGGGAAATTCCGTTGCGCATCGTCATAGGTAGTTTCCTTATGGCAATACTGCTTTGATTTTATGCCGTTTCCTTTCGATGTATTTTTCGGTTGCTGGAACTTACAGCATTGAGCCTTACTTTATTGGGTTATGTATCTACCTAATCGAATTGGCATGGGGACGGCATTTCTTATCGGTCTTTTAGTCGATGTCGGTACGGCTGCGTCTTTGGGGTTACACGCCTTATCTTATACCGTGATGGTCGTTTTGCGTTATCACCGTCGAAATCGCTGCTATATGGCCATGTTATGCAGATTCTCGTAGTACTGGCGTTGTTGTTATGTCATCAGACGGTGATTGGTGGTGGCGCGTCTTTTTCTCAATCGTCAAATCATTACGTTACAAAGTTTGTGCTCGATTGTTGGAGCGTTGCTTTTGGCCTCGTTCAGTCAGTTGATACAGATGATAGTCAATTTCCGCAGAATCCGTCGGTAATGCCAATGAATAAGATTAAATCTGGACCGACCCGCCAAACAGATTGATAAGCAGGAAGCAGCTTTATAGGGTGAAACGCGATTTCAGGTTACGGCTGGTTGTCGCTTTCGCCCTGATTCTGCTCAGTCTGTTGTTTGCCCGGTTTGTGTTATTTGCAGATACTGCATCGCAATGAGTTTTCGGGGCGGAGCGTCCAGTAATCGGTATTACAGCTTATCCCTACGCCTCCGGCTCGTGGGGATATTGTGATGTAAACGGCGTGTCGTTGGCTGAGAAACTATCCTGCTTTTTCGTTGGAAGTCATTCTGAGCAAGGTTGAAGGTAGGATGGAGGAGTTTGATTCAGGCATTGGGTGCGTATGTGAAAATCAGTAAAAACTGATTTGAAACGTTTGAGAAATTTCGTGTTGCTACCGCAAATTTGAAAAATATCCCTTTGAAACTATAGGCTGACCGATGCAGAAGCTGCAAAATTATCAGCAACATCTGCATGAATTTAAAGGTGTGTGAAATCAATCCCGCGCACTTTCCGCGAATCACCCTTATGGGAAATTGGCTTTACATTTCGTAGGCTATATCGGTCGCATCAGTGACCGGGATCAAGAGCAGTTGGATGCAGATAACCTGACCGCGCTTTATCGCGGCAGCACCTATATCGGTGAAATCGGGTTTAGAAGCATATTATGAGAACCAGTTGTACGGCGTGCCCGGTTATCAGGAGGTGGAAAAAGATGCTTACGGTAATGTCGTACGTGTGTGAAAAAACGTTCCTTCGAAAGCAGCAAACGCTGCGTCTTACGCTGGACATCCGTAGTGCAGTTGGAAAGCAGACCGCCTGTTGGAAGGTCGGCGTGGTGCATTGATTGCCATCGAATCCGCAAAACGGTGATGTCTTGGCATTCTGCTTTCAAGCCTTCGTTCGATCCGAACCTGTTTATTGACGGTGATAGACGGAGATACATGGAAGGCATTGAACGAAGATTGGCAGCGACCGCTGATTAACCGTGTAACGCAAGCGGCTTTCATCCGCCAGGTTCTACGTTTAAGCCGTTTATGGGTATGGCTTTGTTGGAAAGCGGAAAAATTACGCAAAATACAGTCATTCCTGCTCCGGGGGCATGGAGCATTCCGGGTAGCCGCCATCTCTTCCGAGATTCGGTGCGCAGGGGCCACGGTTCAGCAAATTTGAGCAAGGCTATTCAGGTTTCGTCAGATACATTTTTCTACCGTTTAGGTTACGAAATGGGCATAGACAAAGCCAGTCCTAAATTGGCTGAATTCGGTTTCGGTTCTATAACCGGCATAGACCTGCCGAACGAGTATCGCGGCGTACTACTCGAGTAGGGAATGGAAAGCCAAACGGTTTGCCAAATCCGAAAATAAGGCGGCAAGGGAATGGATGCCGGGGAGATGGTTTCGTGTCAGTATCGGACGAGGCTACAACGCCTATACCCCCTGCAAATGGCTCATGCCACCGCATCGCTTGGCCAATGACGGCGTGGTTTTATCAGCCGCATCTTGCTAAAGAACTGTTGAATTACGGCAGCAGAGAAATCACCAGAATCAATCCGAACCGGCGGGAGACCATACCTTTTAAAAAGATAATTTTGAGTACGTCAAGCGCGCTATGGAGAAAGTGCTGCAACCGGGCGGAACCGCACACCGTATCGGCGGAGGATTGGCACAGCACAGCATGGGAGGGAAAACTGGTACGGCGCAGGTGGTGCACAGATTAAACAGGGACGCGAGTTATAACGCCGCCGCTCTTGCCGGAAACGCCACCGCGACCATGCTTGGTTCATTTCGTTCGCTCCATTGGAAAAACCGGGAAATTGCCATTGCCGTACTTCTGGAGAACGGAGGTTGAGCCAGTGCTGCCCGCTGGCACGTAGTCTGACGGATTTTTATATGCTCAACCTGAAGCAGGGTATCACAGCCTCCGCGGAAAATATTTCCGGCAGCAGGCATACCGAAAAGAAGCAGTGACGGCTCCGACGGTTTTTCAGACGGCCTATGGCGATCAATACCAATGCTGATGCGGAAAGCACGGCGGCAGCAAGTGCGGTACAAAGGGGAATGAAGTGAATGAGAATAGTCAAGGTTTTAGGCAAAATCAAGCGGGAACTTTGGTCGCCTATCGATTCATGGCTGTTTTTCGCCATGTTGCTGATTTTACGTTATGAGCCTTTTTCCTGCTTTATTCCGCCGACGGGCAGGAATTCAGCCAACTTGAAAACAAAACCCTGCATACGGTTTTTATCGTTTATGCTGCTTTGGGTTATCGCCGTATCCGCCCTGCAGGCAATAGCAAAATTTTGCACCGCCGTTTTATATATTGGGATTGTGGTGCTGTTGATAGGTGGAAGTGCAGCGGGGTTACTGTAAACGATCTACCGTTGGCTGAAATTCTTGGTTACGCGCATTCAGCCGTCCGAGAGATTATGAAAATCGCGTTGCCGGTTATGTTGGCATGGTATTTTTCAGCGTTATGAGGACAGTCTCAACTGGAAGCATTATTCCGCCGCACTGTTGATAGTGATGATTCCGGTCGCCTTAATTTTGAAACAACCCGATTTGGGGACGGCAACACTGATTATGGCTTCGGGACTTCTTGGTCGTCTTCTTTTGCCGGGTTTGCCGTGGAAAGCCATATTGGTTGCCGTAATCGGGTTTATCGGTATATTGCCTCTGCTAGGGAATTTCGGTATGCATGATTATCAGCGTACCCGTGTTCTGACGTTGCTTGATCCGACGCAAGACCCGCTTGGTGCGGGCTACCACATTATCCAGTCGATGATTGCCATCGGCTCGCGTATTTGGGGCAAGGGCTGGCGCAACGGTACGCAAACCCATCTCGACTATATTCCGGAAGCAACGACCGACTTTATTTTTTGCCGTGTTCGGAGAAGAATTCGGGCTTATCGGTAGTGCAGTCGCTGCTTTTTGGTTTGTTTGATTATCTTGCGCGCGGGCTGATTATCGCCGCACGGGCGGAAGCATTAGTATAGCCGCGCTTTGGCAAGTGCGCTAACCACTGACGTTTTTCTGTTATGCGTTCGTAAACATGGGGATGGTCAGCGGTATCCTGCCTGTCGTCGGCGTACCGTTGCCTTTGGTCAGCTATGGTGGTACGGCAACACTCTCCATCATGATGATATTGGCTCTTTTGATGAGCATCGGCAACGAGAAACAGATTTAAAGGGAAAGAGTAAGCATGGGTTTGAGTGCTGAGATTTCAAAGCTGATACTGGCTTTTATGGTGTTGATTAATCCTTTCGGCGCTTTTATCCATCTATCTTGATTTGACGCGCAACCATAATACGAAGGAACGGCGTAAAATCACTTCGGTTGCTGCACTGACCGTTTTCATCGTCATTACTGTTTTTGCACTGACCGGTGGCTTTTTGCTGAAACTTCTGGGCATTAGCTGTTGGTTCGTTCAAGTGGGCGGTGGTATTTTTGGTTTTGTTGACTGCCATCTTCCACGATGAACGGCAACAGTAATCCGGCAAAACCCGATTTAGGAGCACTTCGGAAGAAGCGGAAATCACCATACAGCAACCTAAAAACGACCAAAATATCAACGCTATCGCCGTAGTGCCGATTGCTATTCCGATGATGCTGGTCCGGCGGTATTTTCTACCGTGATTATTTATGCCTCGGCAGCCAAAAATTGCTGGGACATTATTTCCATTATTGCGGCGGGTCTGCTCATCAGCCCGATTTGTTATGCCCGCACTGATGGCATCTTCCCGAATCAGCTGCTTTTTGAGGCGATACCGGTCTGACCGATACCCTAAACCGCATTAGCGGTATGCTGCTGGCCGCCGTGTCGGTGGAAATCATCGGCGGGACTAAAAGCGATATTTTCCCGCAGCTCATAATGTTCCCATTTTATAAAACAAATCGGCGTTAAACATGCAAAGTGAAGCAACCCCTTTAATGCTTTCTGCATCCTATCCGGCACATGGTGAGGCCGTCTGAAAACAGTGTTCACTACAATGCACCACATTTTCAGACGGCCTCATCATATATACGTTTTTCCCAATAACAACGATAAGCAAAACAAAGGAGCCGATTTTTGTTTCTCAGTCGATCCAGCCGACGGTTCCGGGAACTCGTGCCGCCGCGAAGCCGAGTCATGGCAGTCGTTTCTGCAAAACCGCACTGTCTCAGAATCGAACAACAATCGCTTTTCCACGGCCCGTTACCGCGCGCACGGCATTATTGAGCGATTTTGCCGCCCGTTTGCACAAATCAGACAAGTTGGCGCGAATGATGTGTGAGGAAGTCGGCCGCTGTCTGCGCGAGTGCAGGGCTGAGTTGAATAAATCGGTCGAACTCATCCGCTACTACGCCCGTTCTGCCCCCGAACTGCTGGCACATAAAACCATTGCCACTAGGCAGCCTTAGCCAAGTCCGCTTCGAACCGTTGGGCGTGGTTTTTGGCTGTGATGCCGTGAACTATCCCGTCTGGCAGGTTTACGTTTTGCCGTTCCTGCGTGTGCGCGAAGCGGTAATGCCTGTGCAGTTAAAACCTGCTCCCAGCGTCTCCCGTATAACGACCGCATTGCCGACATCATCGGCAGCGGGCGCCTCGTCATTCCCCGGCTTGGCGGATGAACTCGATACGCTGAAGGCTATTGAGCATACCGACGCGATGGCATTCACCGGCTCGACCTTTACCGGCCGACTTTTGGCTGCACATGCCGGTGCCCATCTGAAAAAGCGTATTGGAGTTGGGCGGCAGCAACGCTTTATCGTCATGCCCGACGCCGATCTCGCCCAAGCGGCGAAAGAGGCCTCGTTATTCGCGTTTCCGTGACGCGGGCCAATCCTGCAATGCTGCCAAACGGATTATCGCAACCCGGCCGTTGCCGAAGAAATTTATCCCGCTTTTCCTGCAGAGTGCGCCAAATTGAAAACCGGCAATCCGTTGGATGCGGACACGACGTTGGTCTCGCTGCACCGCGCCGATTGCGCTTGAGGGTGCGAACAAGTGGAAGATGCATTGATAACGGTGCGAATGCTTACTCGGCGGCACTGTTCCCGATGGTAGCGGCTGGTTTTATCCCGCCACGGTTGGATCATGTCAATCGGAATTGCCGCGTATACCGTGAAAGTATTCGCGTCCGGTTGCCATGTTGTTGCGGGCGAAGATGCAACACATGCTGTCGAACTGGCCAACGATTCGCGCTTTTGGTTTGGGGGCCTGCATTTTATACCGTCGCAGACACTGCAAAAGCATGGCGCTTCGCTGAAAAATCCATGCGGGTTCGGTATTCATCAACCGCCAGACCAGCAGCGATCTGCGCCCGCCTTTCGGCGGGGTGAAAGATTCGGCTACGGTAGGGAATTCATCCGAATTCGGCCTGTATGAGTTCGTTAACGTGAAGACTTATTGGCAGAAGCAGCCAAGGCCGTCTGACATAGCTGCCGGAGGATTACTCCGGCAGCCTTTTAGTATGGGTGATGAACCCGCGGAACAGCCAAAGAGCCTTCAAACGGGCGATGCGGTTATCCAACGAGGGGTGCGTACTCAACAGCGAATCGCGGGTGTCGCTGGCGATACCCATTGCATTCATTTCCTGCGGCAAGTCGCTGCTGCCTTTTCAGCCGTTGAAGCGCGGCAACCATTTTCGGCGCTCCGACCAGCTTTGGCTGCCCCGCGTCGGCACGGTATCTCACGCTGGCGGCTGAACCACATCACGATAACGCTGGCGAGGAAACCGAAAACAACTTGCAGCACCATGCTGACCAAAAATAGGTTCCTTGTGAAGAGCTCGCCGTCGTTACTGCGGGCAATCATCGCTGGAAACGATACGGGCAAGGAAGACGACGAGTGTTGACCAACCCCGAATCAGGGTCAGCGTAACCATGTCGCCGTTGCCGACGTGCGCCATTTCATGAGCGAGGACGGCTTCGACTTCGTCCCTGCGCATAAGGAGTCGAGCAGGCTGGTGCTGACGGCGATAAGCGAGTTGTTCTTGCTCGCACCGGTGGCAAAGGCGTTGGGTCTCGGGAGAATGGTAGATGGCTACTTCGGGCGTTTTTCAGGTTCCATTGGTAGGCCTGTGCGGCTACGGTTTCCAGCAGCCACGCTTCCTCTTCGTTGCGCGTGCGTGGTGATGACTTCGGCGCTGCTACGGAATTTTGGCGACGGTTTTCGACATCGCGCGAAACAATCGAGCCGCTGAAACCGACTACGGCGGAATAAACCAGGAGGCTGCCGACTTGGTCGGTGCCGTTGATGCCGAGGACGGCCAAGATGATGCGGACGACGACCAATACGGCGATATTGGTAGCAAGAAACAGAAAAATGCGTTTCACCGTTGTTTCTTTGTATGCGGTTTTTGTACTCCTCTCCGCCAAAGGTAGAAAAACCTCCCTGACGACTAGGGGTATTGTCGCAAAAAGGCTGTAAACTGGAAATACAGGCTTTGAAAAGGTATGCAAAACCTGAATAGCCTAATATGACGATAATTAATAAATTATTATTTTAAACTCGAGCGATTGTGTTTATATTGGACCGCTTGGGAAATGAGCTTCAGACGGCCCGGATTGTTCACAACCATTCCAGTTAAATCCGCGGTGTTTATGTTCCAGCTCCAGACGTTAGTTTTCTCCGCCGTCCAGCCCGCGCAGGAAAAAGGTGAGCGGACGGCGATCCGCGGCAAGGGGCGGCAGGCGAAGTGCGTAGTAACGGGCGACGGCGATGGCGTAAATCAAGGCTTGCAGATAGTAGTGGTGGTGCGCCATCGCTTCGTTCATGGCTTGGGGAGTGTAGGCTTCGGCATTGTTGCCGAGGTGGTTGGATTTGTAGTCTATGATGCAGACGAGGCCGCCTGAATCTTGGTAAAACCATGTCGATGAAGCCGCTGATGGAAGCCTTGTACGTCTTTGAAATCGAGCATTCGGGCGGCTTCGGCGCATTCGGGCGGCAGGCCGCTGTTTGGGCGGGCAAACCATGCGCGCAACCGTTCAAGCCTGAAGTCTTCCATGTAGAGTGTGAAACCCATTTCGGGCAGGCGGTTTTGCGGCGGAATATCGGCAAGCGCATACGCCGCGGTCAGCGGGGCGAGCGGCAGCGGTCCAGCATGGTATGGACGGCAGGCTCGCCATCGGGGTTCGAAGCCGTAGCGGGAGAGGCTTTCCCGCAACCGCTTTCGGCTTGTTCGGCGGCGGAGAGGAGAAGTCGGGAATTTTTTCCAGTATTTCGTGCAGGCAAATACCGGCATTTGGTGCCGCGCGGAAAATGATGGATGTCTTCGCAGATGGTCAGGCCGTCTCGAAACAATGTTTTCAGACGGCCTTTCGATATTTTCGGCAGGGTCAAGGGCGGGTTGCAATTCTTCGCGTTCGTCGTCGCGGGTTTTAACCGTGGCGGCTGAGGCCGTGAAACTGGTGTGGCGGACACGTCGAAACTGCGTTCAGGGATGACGGCAGCGCGGTTATGCCGCCGCCGCGTCTGCTTTGCGAGGCGGCTCTGCGGGGCTTTGTCGGCGAAGGCGAAAATCGGTGTTATCGGGAGCGTGAGCGATAAACGCTCGCCAGTTGTCTTCCAGCATCTGCATCAAGGCGGTTTCTCCCGCCCCTTTGCCGCTTTTTCTTTCGGTGGAGATAGGCTTTTTGCGTTTCCCCGCGGCTGCCGTCCGCACGGCCTTCGAGCAGGTAGGCGAAAGTGTTGTCGGGAGTGCCGTCGCAACAGGCGGCATAGATATTGAGCTGCTCTTCCGCGCGGGTGAGGGCGACGTAAAGCGAGGCGCAGGCGTTCGGAAGCTTTCTTCGTCGGCAAGACGGGCTCGGTCTGCATCGTCAAGCTGGTGCCCGGCCAGAAGCCTCGGCTCGCGCCGCTGCGCGGTGGAGTATCTGCCAGTCGCCGGATTTGAGAGGTTTGCGCATCCCAAACGAAGGGGCAGTATACGAGCGGATACTGCAAACCTGGAAGCGTGCATGGTTGGCTGATTTTAACCAGTGCGTCTGTCGCTTTCCAGCCGTATCAGGTCGTTTTTCGCCGGAAAGTGATCGCCGGAGGCGAGACTGATTTGTTCCAGCAGCCATTGGTACAGCGACGACGGATTGACGGTTGTGCGCATCTTCTTCAGCGAGCAGTTCGAGAACCGGTGTGGTAGTTGGTGAGGGCTGCGTTCGCCGTCGTGCGACAGAAGGCGGGCTTCAATGCCGTGTCGGCGGAAAAATGCTGCATGGCGGCGTAGATGCCCCTGCTGTTTCCATTGTTCGTGGGCGGTTTTCGTGCGGAATCCATCCAGTCGAGCAGTCGGGCTTCGTCGCGGTTGAGCGTGCAGTTCGGCGGCGGTATAGCGGAACAACACGCTGGCCAGGGCAAAACGCAGCGGCTCGGTACGGCGCGGGTCGAGCCAGAATTCGAGCAGGGAGGCGGTTGCACGGGCTTCGGCTGAGGCGAAACACGGATGTGCGGTGCAGCAGCACGCTTTTGATGCCGCGGTTTTTCAGTGCGCGGGCAATCATGCTGCCCTCGTTAGCGTGCGAAACCAATACGGCGATAAAGTCGCGTTTCGATTGCAGCGGCCGGTCTTTAAAGTTCAGACGGCCTTCCTCCGCATCGTTGAGCGCGGCGGCGATTTCGTCGGCGCAGTATTCGGCGGCGCGTTTTGGCGCAAGATGTCTTTGTTGGGCGGTCTCGGCATCGGCACCGTGCAGCCAGCGCACCTGAACGGCCGGCCGTGCGGGGTGAGCCTGTTTGTTTCTCTCGCGCAGCGCCGACGTCGGCATAGTCGATGCGTTCCAGAGACAAACGGGCGGTTTTTGGTGGCGGAACAGTGCGCCGATACTGTCGACCAGCTTGGCGTGGCTGCGGTAGTTGGTGGCGAGGGTGTAATCGAGTGCCGCGCGTCTTCGGCGGCTCGTGGCATAGATGTCGGCGCCGCGGAAGCTGTAAATCGCCTGTTTGGGGTCGCCGACGAGGAACAGCGGGTTGCCCTTTGCGCGATAAAAGATTTTCTGGAAGATTTCGTATTGCAGCGGGTCGGTGTCTTGAAATTCGTCAATCAGGGCGACGTGCCAGTTTCGGGCGACGGTTTGCGCCAGCGTTTCGGCGTGCGGATTGTCGGTCAGGGCAGATGACGTCCAGCAGCGGGGTCACCGTCGAAACCGCGTTCGCGGCGGCTTTTGTTCGGACAGCGCGTCGGCAAGATAGTCGAGCAGCCTCGAGTGCAGAGCAGGGTGGGCGTATTTTGTTCGGCTTTCCGCGGCGGAATTTAAATCGCGGCCGAAATTCTGCCAGTTCCTGCAAAAGCGGCGTAAGGGCGTTATGGCAGCGTCGGCGATTGTCCTTTTTGCGCTGCGTGCCTTCCAATGCTTCGGCTGAGAACATCGGCAGCTTTTCGCGGTTGTTTTGCCTCAGTTTGGGCAACGATTCGTATCCGGCGCGCGCGTTGAGCGTTCGGCAAAGACGCCGGTAAACGTATTTCCGCGGTATGAACTGCCGCTATCTAATGCGGGATGGATGCGCCGTGAAGGCCGCCTCCAGTTCGGGCAGCTTGCTACGGATATTTTCCCAAGCTGGCCAGTGCGGACTGTTGCGCGGCCTCCAATGCGTTTTCAGGCCGTCTGAAAACCAGATAGGCGTGCGGCCGGGTAAACTTTTCGGATTTGCGCTTTCAGCATGGCCTGGGGCGTATAGCGGCGGTTGAAAACCAGCGTTTGAAAAGGACGCTGCTGCCGGATGCGTTCGCGCCAGAAATCTTGGGCCGGAAACCAGCAGGCGGTCGCGGGTTGCCCTCGCTCGCCCCTACATCGAGCGGCGCGCACTGCGGCAGAAAACGTGCATAATCGCGCAGTATCCGCTGGCAGAAGCCGTGTATCGTGTAGACGGCGGCGTTGTCGAACCGGCCGGATGGCGTCTCAGGCGCACAATCAGCCGGCCGCGGCTTTGCTGCCGTAAAGCCTGCCGCAGGCAGTGCGGGCAGAAAACGCGTCGTCCGGATGGTGTGCCGCACAATAAGCTGCCGAGGCTGCCTGGAAACGTCTCTCCGCATCCGAACAAGCTTTTCAAAACCTGCAACACTTCGTCCAAGCCGCGCGCGCAGGCGGCGTTTTCAGTTCGGCGGTGGCGGCTTTGCGGGAAGGTAACCGCCAGCACGCCTTTCCACCGACAGCCGTCTGCAAGCACCACCAACTGCGAGCAGCGCAGCGATGCCGCGTAGGTTTTGCGGTGCCATACCTGCGGAGGCTTTTCGATAAGGTTTGGCACCTTCAATCGGAATGTTCAGCGGGTCGAATGTTTGGGCTTTTTCGGACATAAGATTCTGACTGAAGCGAAAACGTAGGGCGGAGGCCGTCTGAAAATCCAGATGCGCTTTTTCAGACGGCCTCCGGCCGTTATGCAGGTTCTCCCAGACGCTCTACCGACGGCGCAGTGTGTACAGGGGCTCCTGACACGGCGGCGGACAGGTTTCTCAGCGTGCAATCGGGTTTTACAGCCGCTTTCGCCGGAACATACGACCTTAACCAGCGTTTCGATATTGTGCAAGGTGGCGTAGCGCGTAAAACATCAGCCGTGCCTCGCTGGCCGACGTGCCGGAACGGCAGGCTGCGGCGGACGATTTTCAGGCCGACGCCAGTTTTCCTGCGATTGACGCGTCCGAGATGAGAGTCGGGCAGCCGCACTTCCCCACTGAATTTTCGCTGCTTTCCTTGCTGCGGCCGATAGACGCCTCCTGTTCGGCACCGGGCACGGCGTCCGCACTTTTCAGGCCAGCGGCGGTATTTTGGCAGCAGGACGTAACTCGCCGCCCGCATCGGCGGGCCTTCAGACGATTTAATGGGCGAGATCGAAAGACTTTTACTCGTCGCCCTGCGGATTTTCCAAAGAGCCGTCGATTTGAAACCGTCCAAGCCGCGTTCTGCAGCAGGCGGAAACCGTGGACTTCGCTGGCGATAGCTGGATGCTGCCGCCGCCGAATGCGGCCACGGATTGCGACAAGGCAAAACGTGGTGTCTTTGCGTGCATGGACTGGATATGTGGACGTGAAGACCGTGCCGCGTGGCCGAGCTGGTGACCGCCGCCGTCAACCGGGCGGAAAGGTTTGATTCCCGCCGCCTTCCGCTGGCGTGGCCGAAAGGCCGCCTCCAGTGCGTGCCGCAAGCCGAAGGCAACGGTCATGCCGTTGAGCGAGTCTTCCGGAGTATTTTCAGTCCTGCAGCAGGCTCAGCGCTTCAGGGCTTTCGCGGCAGGCGGTCTTTGATGTCGTCTGCCCGTCGCAAGGATGCCCCGGTCATGATAAAAATGCTCTGGGCCGGTGCAGTGGTCGGGACGAAAGGGCGGGCTGATGATTCATATGATCTGCGACGGATTTGCATATTTATCGATTATTTTATGCTTTATCGCTGTATAGACAACTGCGGAGGCGCCTGAAACGGCGTCCGCAGTATTTCGGGCCAGCGAAGGGCGGCAGGTCAGTTCAGCTCGCGCAGCGCCCTTCCCATCCCTTTGCTGGTCTCAACCAGTACGGCGGTCCGTTCAGCGGTTTTGAGCGTCAAACGGCATACATTGCCGCCGCCCGCCCGAACTGCAGTTTTTCTCCGCCCATTTTTCCCGGTTCCAGCGCGCTTTGCAGGGAAAACACGGGCAACGGCTTTCATGCCGCTGGAGGAGGCGGGTTCCGTGTACCCAGCCGATTTTCCACTTTCTGAAGGCCGATGTAAGAAACGCGGTTCGCTTCCGCCGCGCACCTGTTCCGTCTCCTCGGCTGTCAGTCGTGGCAATACCGGACAGCTCTTGATTTTCTCGCCGCCGGTTTTGGCCAGCGTTTCAGATCTGGCCTTGTCGTACTCCTTTCGCCTTCAAGCAGCTCCGTTTTGTTCTCGAGTGCGTGCCTTTGCTGATGCGCTGCCTTTTGCTGTCTTTTCGGCGATTTTCACTGTAGTGCCGCCCTTAAGGCGTCACGGAGGCGAACGATTCCACGCCCTGCATGGGTCTCGGACGTTCAGCAGCAGGGCGTAGTGCAGACGCCTTCTTTCTGGCGTAATTAAGGATGGTGGTTTCTTTTCTACAGCGTTGCTCGGGCATTGTCTCCCGAACAGGCGGCGAGCATCAGGCGGCACGGCGGTTGCGGTGGTCTTCATCATTAAACTCCGCCATCGCGGTTGGAAAAACGCCCCATTCTGTGAGTTTATTGCCGAAAAGAAACCGCAAACCGGCATTTTTCTCGACAGGCGGGACAAACAGCCCCGTTGCTCGGGTGAATGCCGGTTCTCACTGCTAGCGATCAAAGGATAGGAAATGACGGTTATTTACGGTATCGCCAACTGCGACACGGTTAAGAAAGCTCGCGGCCTGGGCTGGCGGCCAACGGCCTGGCGTATGGAGTTTGTCGACTTCAAAAAGCAGCGCCTCCGTCGGATTGATAGAATCATGGCGCGACGCAGATTCCTGGGATGCGCTGTCAACAAAACGCGGTAAGACATGGCGCAAACTGACGCCGCAGCAGCAGGCGGAAGCCGCCGACTCTGCAGGAGCCGTCAAAACTGATGACGGAACAGCCCCAGTACCAAACGACCCGTATTGATAAGGATGGCGGCTTTTCACGTCGGCTTTTTCCGAAGAATCCCTACCGGACACTGTCTCGGCCGCTAGCCGTCTCTGCGGCAGCCTTCGACGGCCCGGCGGTTTGGAGGCCGTCTGAAAGGTGCATGTCGGTGACATGCGCTCAAAATGCGCCTTGCCATTAATCACCGTCTGAATTGAAAAACATGTCTCCATACTGTAGAAAATACAAAGGCCCCGCCCAAACTCTGTTGGGATTGATTGCCCTGACTTTCGTCGGTTTCGGTGTCCAGCACCGTCGCCAAAGTCCCGGTTCGGACTATATCGCAAAGGTCGGCAATCAGAAAATCAGCGACCACGACCTGAACCTAGCCACGCAAAACATACGAGGCCTCAGGCGGTGAACAGCCGCGCGACGCCGCGCATCCAACTTGTTGCAGCGCGCGTATCGACCCAAGGTGCGAAAACATGGCACCGCCGCATCGCAAGAACAGATTTAAGCACATCGTGGATGACCCGAGCCCACGATGCAAACGGTAGTCCAGCCAGGCGCTGCTGACCCAGTATCTCACCAGCGCCGTATGAGCGAAGACCAGTTTGTTGAAGAAATCCGCGACCAGCTTTTTGTTCCAGAAAATCCTGCAAAAACTCTGGTAAGAACGGCACCATCGTCAGTGATGCGCAGGCTGCGCAGTTGGTCAACATAGCGCAGGCGGCACGCACCGTACGTTCGGTAACGTTCAACCCGGAAAGCCCTGCCGGACAGATTAAAGTCGACGATGCGATATTGCAGTGTTACTACGATGCCACACAAAAAGACTTCCATTATCCCGCAGGCCGTGAAAATCGAGCTGGTGGCGCTGACCACGCAGGTACGGCCGACAAACAGACCGTCAGCGACGCGAGTTGCGTCAGGCGTTCGACAACCACGCCGCCACGCTCGCCAACGCTCACATCCTGTTCCCCGTGGCGCAGGACGCCGGTGCCGGAAGAACGTCGGCGGCCAAAGCGGAAGCCGAAAAAGTGCTGGCGATGGTAAAAGCGAAGCCTTCCGACTTCCCCGCATTGGCCCAAACATATTCTGAGACGCCGCCTCTGGCGTCCAACGGCGGCAATTTGGCTTTATGCTGAAAAGACGGCAGCTTTAGACGCGGAATTTGAAAACGCCGCATTCTCGATGCAGCGAAAGGCGAAATCAGCAATGGTCTGACGGCCTACGGTTACCACATCATCAAAATTCTGAATATTCAGGACAAACCCGTATTCGAGCAGGAAAAAGCCGAATTGGAAAGAGAGTTGAAACTGAAAAAGCCGCCGCATTCAATGCCGCCAAAGAGAAACTGGGCGAAGCCGCGTTTTCAACAATCCCGAACAGTTTGGCAGAGGCCGCCAAAGCGTTGGGGACTGGAAGTCAAATTGTCCGACAGTGGGCTGACCAAAAGCCAACGGTGCGGCGGCGGGTATGCCGCAGGAACTGATTAATGCGGTGTTCAGCGATGACGTTTTGAAGAAAAGACACAATTCCCGAACCCATTACCATCAACGATAACACCGTATGGGTCGTCCGCGTCAAAGAAGTGCGTGAAGAGAGAACCGCGCCGTTTGCCGAAGTAAAAGACGATGCGTGCCGCCCATCTCTCGCTCGAAGCAGTCAAGCTGGCCGAGAAAAAGGCCCGGGCCGCATTGGCCGATTGCAGGCGGGTAAGAAAACCGAACCTGCAATGGTCGCCATAAACACAAACTGACGGCGAACAGGCGCGTCGATCCATGCCGCGCCCGAAGCTAGCAGCGAGCTGGCCAAAGCCCGCCGTCCAAAAGACAAACCCGCCTATGTGATGCTGCAAAAGGGCTGCCCGCGCCGGTGATTGTGGAGTGCAGGCCGTTACACCGCCGGAAAACGTCGCCCAGCAGATACCCGCCGCCAAACATCTGATGCAGCAACAAGTAAACAGTACGCTCAACAACCTGTTTCGCGTTATCTGAGTAAAACATTGATCGGAAAGAAGGCAGAAAAATCAACGCCGCTTCCGGTAAACGCTGCAACGGCCGGAAATACCGACCGCTTTTGTTTCGCGCTTTTGAAATCCCTGCTTTGACCACAGATGCCGTCTGGAAACCATGAACAAGAAACCCGATGCCTTTACCCGCCTGATTAACGCGTTGAAAGTCCTGCCTAATGTCGGTCCCAAATCCGCACAGCGCATGGCGCACCAGCTCCGGCATAAGCGCGAAGAGGCGCAGGAATTGGTTGACGCCTTGCAGAATGCCTGAGATTGGGCACCACCGCAAATTGTGCAACACCTTTGCGAGGAGGAGTTGTGCGGAATTTTGCAGCGATTCCGGACCGCAATCCGCACCGGCTGATGATGATAGTGCACATGCCCGCCGACGTATCCAATATGGAAGCGGCAATTGCCACGACGGCCTATATTTTGTGCTGATGGGGACAAATCAGCCCCCGCTCAAGGAATGGATTTATCCGCCGTCGCACTCGACAAACTGATCGAACGGCTGCAAAACAGCGAAACCGAGGAAAATCACATCGCCACCCAATTTCACCGCAGAAGGGGATGCTACGGCCATGTATTGGCGGAGCTGTTTTCACTGCCGTACAAAGTCAGCCGTCTCGCACGGGGATTCCTTTTGGGCGGCGAACTGGAATATGTGGATGCAGGGGACATTGGCGCAGGCCGTATACGAGCGGCGTTCGATAAAGGAATAACCGAAAGCCACGGGGTGCAGGTTTTCGAGACGGCCTGCGGGTTTGTAGAGCCAATCGGAATCACGGGTGCTTTTTACCGCAAGCGAGAGGCGGTCAACAAAAAGAGCATGACAAAGGCCGTCTGAAAATTTTTCAGACGGCCTCTAATTGGCTGACAGGCTGACTATTTGCAGCTTACGCCCTGAATCTCGCGGCGTATCGCCCGCACCCACCTTTGAAGGTACACTTGGTAGAGCGCTGCTGCCGATACGGTAACGGTACCGCCGGCGGCATGTCAGGCTGACGGGCTCTTTCACGCCCATGCCTGTGGCAGTGGCGGCCAGTTTCTGTACGTCGGCTTCACTGTATGGTGTGTTGTTTGATGCGATTTTAATTTCCTTGGCTGCACACGCATTAACGCTGAAAGCCAAGCCGGCAGCGGCGGTTAACGCCAAGAATTTAGTAAATTTCCATTGAGTTTTCCTTTTGACAGACGCAGACTTGCGCCGCTGGAATCGATAGAATAAGGGCGGTTTGCGGTTTTGGCAAGATTTTTCGGCCCTGATTTACTGCGTTTTTCGCCGTTTTAACAGTCTTCCCGCCCAACCGGTCATGCTTTCAGACGGCCTGTCGGTTTTTACGGTACAACACGCGTTTTTATTTTTCGTTCATAAGGCAGCTTTTGATAAAAATGGCTTCTGGAAACTTGGATCGGCCTGCGTTATCTGGTGCGGGCGAAAAAGCGCAACGGTTTCGTGTCGTTTATCACGCACGGTGTCGATAGCCGGCATCGCATCGGGCGTGATGGCGCTGATATGTGGTGCTGTCGGTGATGAACGGTTTTCAAAAAGGGAAATCCGCGGCCAGCTTTTTGAATCGTGAGCGCTCTCATGCGGAAATCGGTTATTACGACAATGGCGGCGGCGACTGGCAGAACCTGCGGCAATTCGTGAAGGGAGAAAAAAGAAGCGCTGGCCAGTGCGCCTTATGTTTCGGATCAGGCATTGTTGGCGAACGCCGGCGAGTACGCGCGCGTGCAGATACGCGGTATTTTGCCGGACGAAGAAAAACGGGTGGATTACGGCGACAATATGCCTTCGGGCAGCCTGAATGATTTGAAACCGTGGATTCGATATCATCCTCGGTGAAGGGTTGGCCGAGGCGCTGGGCGGCACGGAGAAGGGCGGCAAAGTTACCGTCATCTACGCCGGAAGGTAATGTAACGCCTGCCGGCGTCGTGCCGCGCTGAAGCAGTTTAACGTAGTCGGTATTGTAAAAACGGGTGTGTATGAAGTGGACAATTCGCTGGCACTGACACATATCAAAGATGCGCAGGGTGTTATACCGCCTCGGTGAAAATGTCGGCGGGCTGCGCCTGAAACTGGCCCATCCCAAAATGCGCCCGACTTTATCGCCAACCTGATTCCAGCGGGACAGCAGGACAAAGTATGGGGTGCGTGACTGGACGTTTAACAACCGCAGTTATTTTTGAGGCGGTCGAGCTGGAAAAACGTATGATGTTCATTATCCTGACGTTGATTATCGCAGTGGCGATTTAATCTTGTTTCGTCGTTGGTCATGGCGGTTACGGAGAAGCAGGCCGATATAGCGATTTTGCGTACATTGGGTCTGGCTCCGAGCGGCGTGATAAGATTTTTATGGTACAGGGCGCGTTTGCGGGATTCTTCCGGTACATTGACCGGCGTGGTTTTCGGCGTCGCACTGGGGATGAGCGTCGGTCAAATCCGGAGAATTTTTCGAGGAATTGTTCGGCGTGCACCTGATTAATTCCGCAAAATATTTCATCGACTACTCGCCAGCGATGTCAATGCGCGCGATGTGGCGGTAATTGCACTCATATCGCTGACATTGTCGTTTATCGCCACGCTCTATCCGAGCTGGCGTGCGGCGAAAAGCAACCTGCGGAGGCTCTGCGCTATGAATAATGTCATTTTTGAAGTGTGAAAAAGTCGTTAAGAAATACGACGACGGCGCTTTTGAGCGTGCAGGGTTTTGAACGGCCTTGATTTGGAAGTTTCGCAAGAGCAGCAGCGTCAGTATCATCGGCTCGTCCGGTCAGCGGCAAATCGACGCTGCTGCATATCCTCAGGCGGATTGGATAGGCCGTCTGAAGGGCGCGTTGTTTTGATGGGCAGTGATTTGGGGCAGTTGAACCAAAAACAGGTGGGACATTTACGCAACCAGTATCTGGGTTTTTGTTTACCAGTTCCATCATCTGCTACCCGAATTTTCGGCTTTGAAAATGGATGATGCCGCTGCTTATCGGCAAAAACCAAAAGGCAGAGGCGGAAGCCCTAGCTGTGGCGATGCTGGAAAAAGTCGGTTTGGCGCAACGTGTCCTGCACCGTCCGAGCGAGCTTTCCGGCGGCGAACGGCAGCGTGCGGCAATCGCCCGCGCTTTGCGTATCCGCCCGAAATGCTTGCTGGCAGACGAACCGACCGGCAATCTCGACTGAAAACGCACAAAATGTGCTGGATATGATGTTGGATTTGAAAACGAACTGAATACCAGCCTGATTGTGGTCTACGCATGATGACGAACTGGCCGTCAGGTTTGAGCGGGTGCTGACGATGAAAGACGGGCATCTGCACGATAAAACGCAAGCGTAAAACTAACGAAAGAAACATTGTTTTAGGGACAAACGCCGAGGCCGTCTGAGCATAGGGAATCGGATAATGCTTTTTCAGACGGCCTTTTTACAGGATTAAATATGAACAATTCAGTTGAAAAGAACGATTTGAACCAGTCTGCCGCGCAGTCGGCTGGATTTCCTGCAACGCTTCTCTGCGGAAGCGGGAATAGCCGAGCTCGTATGTCTTGCGCCTGTTTGCCGCGTTGCGGGACGGGCATTCCTATATCCGGTTGACGGATGATGAAGCGGAGCAGTTGGCGTCAGCGGAAAACATCGTCGGCAGGCAGGGCGGTATGCCGTTGGTTGCGCAAGGCAGACGGTTGTTTCTGGGGCGGATGTGGCAGCCAGAATGGATTTGGCGCAGAAATCCGCCGTCTTGCCCATCCCTCTGCGGAAAAGTAGATTGATGGCTACGCGCAAAACCCGCTACAGTTAGGTTTCGCAGACAAAGGCAGTGAAGGCCAACGGGACGCGGCAGCATTGGCATTGCTGCACCGTTTATGTTGATTACCGGCGGTCCGGGGACGGGTAAAAACAACCACGGTTGCCAAACTTTTGGGACTGATATGCAGCAACAGCCGACAGCTTCCTGCATTGCATTGGCCGCGCCGACCGGAAAAAGCCGCCGCACATATGGCTCGCTGTCGCTGCACCGCGCATTAGACGGCTTCAGCCTGCCGGAGAAAAATTTACAGTCATTTAGTACAGCTTGAAGGGCAGACGGTAGCACCGCCTGCTGGAGCTGGGTCCGCCGCAAATGCAATCTGCCTCACAACAGATGGCGGCAGCCGCCTGACGATGTTTTGGTGGTAGACGAAGCATCGATGCTGGATATCCCCATTGTCTGCCAGTTAGCATTGCGCGCCGTTCCCGACGGTTGTCGCTGATGGGCGACGAACACCAACTTCCGTCGGTCGGTGCCGGAGCAGTTTTTGGCAGCTTTTGTCCCAGATACCGTTTTATCGTCTGAAACAGCCGGTAAATTGGGCGAGAATATCTGCCGGAACATGGCTTTTTAGTGGATGACGAGAAAGCGGTTCCGTTGTCGCAAAACCCCGCACGACTTCACAGTCAGCCACCGCTCTGGTGCGACAGCGGCATCGGCTGCCTCTGCACGGGGCAGTTATTGCAAAAGATGCAGAACCGGCTCGTGCACAGTTCGGCAGAGTTTCCACAAGAACTGGGAAGTCATGCAGGCGGGATGTACAAGCTGGAGCTGTTGTATCAGCGGCGCATATACTGGCGCTAGATAGCGGTAATGTTGCGCTGCATACGGCCATGCGGCGGATGTAGCAGTATTGGCGGCATGGCGGAGATGCCGAAACATTCAATGGAAAACCTATTGCCGCCATTTGCAACGGTTCGACGGGCAACAGAAGAAACCCTGTGGTTTGCCGGACAAATTATCATGGTTACGCGCAACGACTACATACAGGACTTATTTAATGGCGACATCGGTCTGACGATGCCTGATGCGGCATCTGCCAACGGGCTTTGCTGCCCATTTCGGATATTGAGGGTTTCAGAAAAGACGGCGGTCAGCCGGTTACCTGCACATGAAACCGCCTTCGCTATGACTGTCACAAAAGCCAAGGTTCGAATACCGCGAGGTGTGGCTGGTACCGCCGTCACGTCGCATCGGCATATGATGAAGACAGTCTCCGGTTTGAATCAAATGCGCTGTTGTACATAGGCATCACGCGCGCGCGCAAACGGTTTGTGCTTTTCGGCTCGAAACAGGAAATGACCGCAGCGGTAGAAACTATCAGAATCGCGGCGCACGGCGTTATGATATGGTTACCAGCTGTTTTAAATAATTAAATACTTTTTAATCATCGGCCCAAGCTATGTTCTGGCATGAGGTTCCATGAATAGGGCAGTCGTATGATCGTTACTCTAAACCTAAATTCAAATATTTTTCAGAGTAATTAAATTTTCGACATTTTGTGAAACTCACTTGACTGAAATATATTAAACTACAGAGATTATAGACATATGTTTACATAAATTAATCAGGGACGAGTTATAAGGCTTTATTTTTGCAGCCGGATGACACTCGATGTCATCCGACGATAGTTAACGCGGGTTTTCGCCGATGGCGGAAGCGGAAAAGTAATAATGTTGCAGTTTCTATCCTCGATAATCCGAGATTTTTGCGAAAAACCACTTGCTTGTACACTGGCTGTCCTTCGCAGCCTTCCCACTTGCAGCAGCGGCAGAAACTGCTGATGGCGGCAAAGACAGCACCCTCATTGGCGATTCACCAACGATTGCGTCAATCTGGCAGCATTGTCCGTAAAGACGACGATAAAATCAGTATCTTCAATGACTTGCTGACCGTTAACGGTACATTCCGCGTACGTGTGGATAATAAGGACATCAACGCAAATAATAGCACCAGCAATCCGACACCCAAAAATACCAACAGCAATTTTAATGCTGAATTTTTGGCTGCGTGCCAAACTATATAAAGATTGGAAATTGGTCAGCCAGATCGAGCCGAATATAGATTTGGAAACCGGTAAATTCAACGGCGATCACGATGTACCGATGAATAAACTTTTTATGCGGAAGGGACGGTCGATAACAACATCAAAGCCCGTGTAGGTAAATTCGGCGCATTTTTCATCTTACGGCCGTGTTTGGGATACCGAAGTCACCGGCGGCGAATTGTTTTTGACAACAAAGTACTGCCGACGAAAATTATGGCGGGCCGCCGTACAGGTAACTTGAACGACAATGTTTGGGGGCATCGGCGGCGGCGCAAACATTTTGTCTCCGTGCAAAGCAAATCTGCTGATTAACGAAAATCAATGTGGGAGCAACGGTCAGTTATATGAAAGACCTTTGATGTCCGCGGTTCGAAGACGCGGTTTTCGGGAAATCGGTACCGACATCAAATTTAACGACGATTGGTATTGGATGGCAGCCGTCAGCAAATCGAATATCACAGGGCCTACAACGACGCAGGCCAAAAATCAAAAAATGACGGATATTTACTGAAGTCCGTTACAAATTGGCTGATTGGAAAGAACGTCATTCTTATGACGTATTCTGAACTACCGCCGCGTAGGTTCAGCTTTTCCGGGGTATCTTCGGTTGAGGATTACAGTAAAAACGTACAGGTGTGTACAAATTGGCGCAAACCCTATACCGTGGAAAAACTGGAAGCTCAGCGTTTTTATTTGGCAGGCAAACAGGTTACGCCTACTGTGGGAACAGAAAAACAAGACGTCAACGTAATCCGAGGTCAGTTGGAATATAATTTCAGATGATGCCTCGAATCAAAAACAGGCAGGAAAATCTGCCTGTTTTTATTTGCAAGCGTTTCAGACGGCCTCATTAAGATTTTTGTTACCAACTTTCCCGCTTCATCCGGTCAAGTTGGCGGCGGTCGCATGGTAGGGCGTCCATCGGGATAGGCGGCACTGACTCGGCCGGCCTGATCCAGCAGCCTTTGTTGCTCGCGCCGTGCCGCTGTGTCCATATCTTCTGCGTGAGAGCAACGGGCTTCGGGACGCGGACGACGTTGATGGTTGAGGGGCGATGACTTTGATTTTGTAGGGTAATGGGTTGAGCGTTAAAACTTGCGGTAGTCGCCGACAGTGATGCGTTTTTACTGTTTTTGACTTTCATACCGTTAACTCAAAATCCGCCCCAATTCGATGTGCTTTGAGCCAGCGCACGCGTTTTGAAAAACGTGCCGCCCAGGAGCCATTTGTCCAAGCGCATAGTGCCGGTGTCGTGATCACTTTTTCATGATTTGAACGGTGATTGAACTGATACCCAGTTTATCATAAGATACGGCGGACAAAATCAATGCATTGATACCTAACGACATAAATATACTTTTGATTTTTAATAAAAATCATATTTTCCCACCATCAAACCACTGCCAAAACTTCCCTGTATGGCGCGTGATGGCGGCGGAATTCTATTCTGGTGGAAAGATTCATAAACATGAAACCTGTTTTTTGATTTTGAACAACCTATTGCCGAATTAACCAATAAAAATCGACGAGTTGTGTTTTGTGCAGGGTAGTCGGCTGTTGATATTTCCGATGAAATCGACGGCTGCAAAGAAAAGCAAATCGATTTTGACAAATCAATTTTCCAAAGCAAATTGACACCGGCACAGATCTCTACAGGTTTCCGCCATCCCCAGCGTCCTTATACCCTATGATTATATAAATACGCTTTTCACCGATTTCGAGGAACTGCACGGCGACCGCCATTATGCGGACGATCGCGCCATCGTCGGTGGCTTGGCACGGTTCAACGGCCAAAGTGTTGTCGTTGTCGGCCATCGGCAAAGGCCGACACCAAAGAGAAAAATCCGCCGCAATTTCGGTATGCCCCGCCCGAAGGTTATCGAAGGTTTTTGCGGTTGATGCAGACGGCGGAAAAATTTGACCCTGCCGGTCGCGACTTTTGTAGACACGCCCGGAGCATATCCGGTATCGGTGCGGAAGAGCGCGCCAGTCCGAGGCCATCGGTCGAAACCTGCATGAACTGACACGCCTGCGCGTACCGATTTTGTGCGACGATTATCGGCGAAGGCGGTTCGGCGGCGCATTGGCGATTGCTGTCTGGCGATTATGTGGAATATGTTGCAATATTCGACTTATTCGGTTATCTCTCCAGAGGATGTGCTTCGATTTTGTGGAAAACCGCAGAAAGCGGCCGATGCGGCTCAGGCTTTCGTCATTACCGCCAAACGTCTGTTGGATTTGGTTTAATCGACCGGATTATCAATGAACCGTTGGGCGGTGCGCATCGTGATATGCAGACGGCCATGAAAACGTTAAAGCGGTGTTGGAAGAACAGCTTCGCGAAGCTCAGTCCATTCCGATGGCCGATTTGTTGTCCCGCCGTTTCGACCGCATCAGCGAAAAGCGTAAGCCAGTTCACTGAAAAATAATAGAAAATAGCAGGTATTTGAGCAGGCAGGCGTAGAAAGTCGCCTCGCCTGCTTTTGAGGCCGTCTGAAAAAGGATAAATGTGGATTTGTTTCGAATGCCTGTTTATGAAATGAAACGCCATCCTTATCTGGCAAAGCGATCATTGGAAGTCGGCTTGAGCGGAGGGCTGGATTCGGTCGTGACTTACTGCATATGCTGTCCCGTTTGAGGCAACAACATGGTTTTTCACTGCGCGCCGTCCATGCTCCATCACGGACTGAGTCGAACGCCGACGATTGGGCGGAGTTTTGCCTTGATTACTGCAAACCGTTTGAGCATTCCTATCCGTATTGCACATGTTCGGGTCAAAAGCGAAATTCGGGTATCGAGGCGGCGGCCCGCGCCGAGCGTTATCCGCGTATGTTTCAGACGGCCTCAGCGATATTTTGGCGTTGGCCCACCATCAAAACGATCAGACAGAAACTTTATGCTTGCCGTTGTACGCGGAGGCGGACTGCGTTCGTTGAGTCGCCATGCCGCAACAGCGGGATTTAAACGCTGAGATGAAAATATGGCGTGCCGCTGCCGTTCACCCGTAGCGACTTGCAGCATTATGCCGACTCGCATCATTTGGATTTTTATCGAAGACGAGAGTAACAAAGATTCAGCCTATCTGCGTAACTGGTTACGCAACGAAAGCTTTTACCGGCATGGCGCGGACGGATGCCGCATTTCGACCGGCATATTTTGTCCAATATCCGTTCGTTACAGGAAGATTTGAGCTGCTGGACGAAATCGTACGGCAGGATTACGAATTTGTGCACGGCGGAGGCAGGTTTTCCGTAGCGAAATGGCGAAATTTGGGCAGCAGGCGCCGCCGCCATATGTGCGGCATTTTGTGTTGCAACACGGTTTGGGAACACCTTCGCAAAGCAGTATTTCGGACTTTTGAACGGTATTGATGGAATCGGATAAGGCCGAATGGAAGCTCCTGCTGGACAGGTTTTATTTCGTATCGTGGAAGCCTGTTTCCTCTGCTGCGGCAAAAATGGACAAAAATTTCCAAACTCGAAGGAAAAAGTCATCAGAGGCTGTCTGAAAGAGATCCTGTTGGACAACGGGTTTGTTTTTACAACCTAGCCCTTTCGGATTGTCGGAAGAGTTGCTGGCACAGGAAGGGATAGTCCGTAACATGAATAATAGTGATGTAATTAAATTAGATTGCGGAACAAAAGCCGGTAAAGAAAGTGCTGCAGGAATACCATATCCTACCGCTCGTCCGGAAAAAGTTGTCGATTATCACTAAATGCCGATAAAGAGTGTGTTGCAGTTGCTAACCTCAGGGCCAGCGTAGATTTCAAGTTGAAAATGGGGTAATCCCTGTGAGTATCAAGAGTATATTACGGAACTAAATTACAAATAAGCTGTCTCAGCAGTGCACGAACGCTTTGCTGAATTATGACTTATAATGCAGTTAATTATAAAGGTTAGATATGAATGATCGTAAAATCGATCAAATGCTGGTAGAGCGCGCGCAACAAGGCGAACAAAAAAGCGTTTGAAATGTTGATGTCAAAGTACCAACGCCGCTTATTCAGACTGATTACCCGTTTTGTTAAGAGACGAACATGACGTAAATGATGTGGCGCAAGAGCAATGATTAAAGCATACCGCGCTTTGCCGGGTTTTCGCGGAGAAAGTGCTTTTTATACATGGCTGTATCGCATCGCCATCAATACAGCGAAAAACTTTTTAATTACTTCTGGGAAAGCGGCCGTTTGTTGGTGCAGAAGCCGCCAACGAAAGAGGATGTTCTCGATTTGTCCGATCGGGTGGCGGATTACCATACGCTCGGAAGCCGAAATGGTCAATCCGGGGAAATATTGCAAACTGTTGAGCAGCTATTTTCCAAGCTGCCAGACGACTTACGGAAAGCCATCACCTTAAGGGAGATGGACGGTTTTGTCTTATGAAAATTGCTCAGATAATGGATTGTCCAATCGGTACGGTGCGCTCGCGGATTTTCCGTGCGCGCGATAATCGTCAAAAAGACTTAAGGCCTTTGTTGGATACATCCGAGAACCAAAAGGTGGTAGAAATGCAGACAACAATAAACGATAAATTCAAATATATTTCCATTGCAATGGATGACGACTGTTTGTCCGAAGAAATTCTGGATAAACTTTCTGGCCGATAAAGAAGCGTCGCAAAAATGGTATGAGTACCATTTAATCGGCGATTGCCTCAAAGCCGCAAAGAAGGCATGGGTAAAGATTTCGATTTTGCCCAGCTCGAATTTTTATGGCGACTTTAGCCGAAATCGGTTTGGAAAAACAAACGCCTTTATGAGGCAGGACAAATTAAACCGGTTAAAGACCTGCCTGTACAAGCGTCGAAATCACGCGTTTAAGGGTTTTCGCCATAGCGGCGAGTGTGGCGGCGGTAGCGGTTTCCGTATGGCGGCTTTTGCCGCAGACCGAGCAGGCCGATGTTGCTCCGTTGCGGTGGAACAGCAGCGTCCGGCACGCGCCGAAGTGGTGGAAGTGGGCGGCAAGCTGATGCGAAGTCGGCATCCGCGCCGGTAGTTGCTCCCGTTATGCCGAGTAACGTTGAAGAAAAACCGAAAAGCCAGTCTGCCGTGCATGTCGAATCTCAACATGTCGCAGCAGCGCCAGCGAGACCATCGTAGATTGATTTCAGTTGCCCTTCGGAAGAAAGAAAGCCTCTGTTTGGAAAGCAGGGCTTTTTACTATTGAAGGCCGTCTGAAAGACGATAGGCGGCAATATTGGTTCTTCAGGAGACGGCTATATAATGCGGCCTAGAGAACTGATTACATCCGCGCCGAAAACGACCGGCTCAAGTATTTGTCTAAGCTGCTTTCGCAGGCTAAAGCCCCGACAGGGCGTCCGGTCAGACCGTTTTGGAAGGCGTGCATCTGTTGCAGGCTTGTGCAGAGCCGGATTGACGCCCGTGCGAGGTTTATATCCCCGAGTCGAAATTGCAGCAGCGGGAAATCCTTGCGTTTGATTGCGGCGTTGCCTAGAGCAGGCTGTTACTTCGGTGGCGAATGCCGCCTTGTCTAGAATTACCAGTCTGGGCAGAAGCGGATGACGCATAATGACGCTGATTAATATTCCCGCACGGGATGCTTGGCCGGTAAACGGCGACTGCGTGGTGTTGGACAGATGCAGGGATCCCCGGCAATGTCGGTACGGTGATGCGCAGTGCGGCGGCGGCGGGTGTCGGATGTCTGGTTGTCGGAATAGGCGAGTGCGGACGTCTGGTCGCCGAAAGTGTTGCGTGCCGCGATGGGTGCGCATTTTCTGTTGAAAATCCATACGGCAGTGCGTTTGGCGCAGTGGATTTCATCGTATCAGGATAAGGTTTGGGCGACGCGCTGCATCATCAAACAACCATAACCTCTATAATCTGGACTTACATCGGTCGGCTGCTTGGTTTTCGGCATGAGGGGCAGCGGCGTGGACGATAATATTTTTAGACCAAGTCAGCGGCTGCGTCGGAATACCGATGGCGGGAAGACCGAATCGCTGAATGTGGCGATGGCCGCTACCGTCTGCTGTAGCTGAGCAGATGCGGCAGCAGGCAGGCCCAAAGCAACTAATTTAGATTTTAATAGGGGATGGCGCGCAGGCCGTCTGAAAACGATAAGGAAAAAGAATGCAGCATCATTTTTGACGAACATTCCCGCAAACGAGCTGATGGAATTGCTGGACGAAAATCTCTAACCCACAACACCATGCGTTCCGACGAAGTGCGGGAGCTTCATGATGGCGCTGCTTTCCGGCCCGGATGCGTTGACCTGAAGACTGGTTGCCCGAAGTATTGGGGAGGAAGCGCTGTTTGAAGCCAAAGAGCGGACGGAGGTGGGCGTCTGGTGTTAGCTGGCGGTGGATATGCGCAGGCAGATGTCGGACAAACGCGATGTGTAACTCTATGAAGACAATGCGGGCAACCCTGATTTTTATACTTTCATGCGAGCATCTTTTATGCGCTGGAAGTGGTGCCTACCAATTGGTTTGAAAACAGTCAATCAAGGAAGAGTTTGAGGATTTGTTTTATCCGATTATGGCTTCGGCGGTATTTACGACGAGGAGGAAAACGGCGAAATCGTCCTGCATCTGACCGATTCGAGCGACGGAACTGGAATCCGATTTGCCTCGTACGCTGCTGGATGTTTATTTTTACTGGCAGGCTATCATCAACAAAGCCGAAACCGTCCGCCGCACAGGGCGAAGGTGGGGCGCGCAACGACCCGTGCCCGTGCGGCAGCGGCAGAGAAAATACAAAGCCTGTTGCGGTGAATTAAGCTGATTGTCTGCAAAATAAGAAGAGGCCGTCTGAAAACTATTTCAGACGGCCTCTTCTGTTGAGGTCAAATAAACAAGTTGAAAAATCCATACCGACAGCAGGGTCAGGACAATAGCCAGCGCACAGCCGACTAGCAATCATGCCGATGATGACGATAATTCTACCATGCTGACTTTGCCTGCCTGCAACATATCCCGCTTTGGCAATGAACTCGCCAGCTCCCGCACCGACGAGCGGACCGAGCAGCAGGCCGGGCAGGGAAAGGAAGAGCACCGGTAATGCCGCCGATGAACGCGCACTAAACATGTTTGCTCGCCGGTGCATTTTGCCCCCAGTACGCCCGAAACATAGGGTCATGGCCATGCCGAAGGCGGCTGCGATGCCGATAAAAATCAGCGTATTCGTACCGTAAAACCTGATAGTTGCCCGCGTAAGCCAGCAGCCACGCGCTGCCGACATCAGTCCCAAACCCGGGATGGCGGGTAAGTAGGTACCGAGCAGGCCGACGAGTACGGCTATCAGCCCTAGGAGGATTAAAATCGCAGTCGTCTCGTCCTGTTTCAGAATAGACGGCGCGTTATGCCGCAGTTTTTCGGCTTGTTGGCCAGAATATCTGATGATTTGCGTTCTGCTTTTGCGGTTCGATTTTGATTTCGCCGCCGTCTTCTTCGAGGCCGTCTGAAAAACGTTCGGGCATCGCTGTCAAACGCCAAAGTCGCCGCCGTGTTTCAGGCTTGACCGCGCTCCACCGACGAAATCGAAAAGTTCGGTGTCGGCAAGATGGGAGGAATGACGTTTTGCAGGGCCGGAGAACATCGATTCAATGCGGCCGAGGGAAGCGTTTGTCCCAATCGCGCAGCATATCGCCAATGACTTGGCGTTGCAGGTTGGGCTGCGAGCCACAGAGGCTGCGGGACAATCGAGAATTGCTTCAGTTCGGCGTATTTAATCAAAATCTTTTCACATACGCCAGCGGCGGATGACGATGTGTTCGCCGTCGCTCACCAGCTGGGCATGGCTTTGAGTTTGCCGTCATAAAACATATTCAGGAACATGGTGGCGAGGATGTCGTCGGGTGGTGTCCCAAGGCGATTTTGCGCACGCAATTCTTTTGGTGCGGTGAGAGATGCCGCGGCGCAGGCGGCTGCCAGCAGACAAGTCGTTTTGCCTTCGTCCAACACGTTTGACGGTGGGTAGGTGTCTTCTTCGACGATTTTGTACGGCACGCCTATGCTTTCGGGAGATAGGTCGGCAGCACTTCGGGGAAGCCCGGCTGCTTTTGGTCGAGATTGACGGCAACCAGTTCGAAAATCAATCGGTGCGCTGGCTTGGAGCTGGCGCGGGATGTCTAACAGGGCGTAGCTGTCTTTTGCCGCCGGAGAGCAGACCATGATTTTGTCGCCCGGCTCATCATGTTGAAATCGTTAATCGCGTCGCCGACGGCGTGCGCAGAACGTTTTGCCGGTTTGTTGTTTTCTAATTCTTGCTTGGTTTTTGGACATGGTGGCGGTTTGGAATTTTGAAATGGAAACAGGGCGGTATTTTTACAGGAAAAGTAACCGCCGCCCCGACCGTATAGTAAAAAGGCCGTCTGAAATTTTCAGACGGCCTTTCTCACGAGGCAATTAGGCGGCTTTGCCGCGTTTGCCGAACCAGACGAAACCGATTGCAAGACAATCATCGGGACGCTCAGCCACTGTCCCATAGACAGGCCGAGCGTCAGCAGGCTGAATAGTCGTCCGGCTGGCGGGGCGAGTTCGCGAGGAAGCGGAAAAAGCCGTATCCGGCCAGAAACAGCGGGCGACCTGCCCGTCGAGGCGCGTTTTTCGATCCAATGACGGTAAACAGGCAGATGCCTTCGAGTGCGAACTGGTAAAGCTGCGACGGATGGCGCGGCAGCATGGCGTATTGTTGCAGCCACTCTGCCCGCAGCGGATTGTACGCGCAGCTTTCACATCTTCGTAATGCGCTTTTGCGGAAAACCCATCGCCCAAAAGCGTTGATGTCGGTAACGCCCCAGGAGTTCGCCGTTGATGAAGTTGCCGATGCGGCCGAAGTCAGCCCCAGCGGGACGAGCAGGGGCGACGAAAATCCATGGTTTCTGAAAAGCTGATTTTGTGTTTGCGGCTAAACAACCACATAGCATAGCACGCCTGAAAACCGCCGTGAAACGACATACCGCCTTCCCATACTTTGAAAATATCCAGCGGATGGTCGATATAGGTAGAGAATTTGTAAAACAGCACACTAGCAGGCGGCCGCCGATAATGACGCCGAGGATGCCCCAAGTCAGGAAGTCGTCGAGCATTTCGCGCGTGAACAAAGTGTATTGCCCTGTGCGATGCGGCGGCGGCCCAGCCAGAAACAGCGCCAAGCCACGATGTAGCTCAGGGCATACCAGCGGATGGCGAGCGGGCCCGATGCTGATGATACGGGGGTCGAACTGCGGGTGAATCATCATATCGGTGGGTTTCCTTGCGATGCGGTTGAGCCGTCTGAAACTGCCGCACGCATCGGGCGGATGGTTTTTCAGACGGCCTTCGGGTTCAAATCAGGACAAATCGGCCGAAATTTGCAAAAACGGCGGACAGCACGGCTTTGCCCTTAAACGCAGGAACGTTGGCCGTTCCAGCCGAAATCGTCGTCAGGGCAGATTGAGGTTGTCTTTAAAGCGGCATCACCAGCGAAGGCCAGGCAGCCGAGGCGGTTGCCCGCCAGTTGGTCGCCAGCGTCATGTTCGCCTGGCCGGGCGCGTCTTTTTCATAGCCGTATTCGTCTTGGAAGTCGGGGCTGGCGGAGAGCGGGCGGTTTTGAACTGCGTTTCCAGCGCGGCAATGCGCGGATTGGTTCAGCACGCCTTCCGTACCGGCGACAAAAGACAAACGGCAGAGCTTTTCGTCGCCGTGGATGTCGGGAACAAATCCACGCCGGTTTCCAGCATCGCGCACGAGGAATACTTCGAGGGCTTTTCTCCAAGGTCGGATTTTCCCGATTCGCGGTTGGGGTTTGCCGCCAGCGGCATTGGTGCGCAGGTTGCCCCAATACCGAGCCGTCCGGGTTCATGTTCGGTGCGATCGCAGAAAGTGGCGCGGTCGAGGCAGGGTGCGCGCGGGAGGTCGGGTCCCTGCGGGTCCGAGCGGGCGGCCAGACGAGCGCTTCGAACCATTCGCCACGCCAGCGCTTTCGCTTCCGGATGCTGGCGGGCGATGATCAGGCCACCAAATCGCTTTCGGCCTGGTGCCGATGGTCCAGCAGAGTTGATGCTCGCGGCCTTGCACGGTACTGCCAAAGTCGTCGATGCGGCTGAAAGCCCGCTGCCTTGCGCGTCGCCCAAAGGTTCAGATGCTGCTCGTAGGAATAGGGTTCGAAATAGGCGTATCACGCTGTTGGACGGAGCGTATGGTTGATGGTAGCGCGCCGTTTTCGTATGTCGTCGGCACGCGGAACCAGTTTTGGCGGTCGTAGGGAAAGACAAGCCTGATAATCTTCCAGCCTTGAGGATAGGCCGCATCCGCCGCGTTTTCAAAGTGCATCACGCAATTCTGGTAGGCCGCACCCTGAAGCCGGAAATAGAACCATTGCGCAAAGTGCGAGGCATTGTCGGGACGCAGTGCCAGCCGGATATTGTCCGGGTCGGACGAATCTTTGACGGTAACGGAACCTGCGTCGAACTGAGTGCTGAGTTTAATCATGGTCCTAAGTTTGGGATGCGGTGTGTGTTTTCAGACGGCCTCTGTGTCTGTATCGCCGTATTCCACCAGCGTGTGCGTTTCACCGGTCAGCTCTTCGTCGATAATCGCGGCGATTTTCGACCAGTCGCCCGCGCGCCAGTCCTGCGCCGATTTTCGGATAGGCGATGCGTTTTGCCGCCGAAAACGCCGTTTCACTTCGCGCATGGCGCGGCGCAGTGCATCGTAATCCAGTAAAAACGCCGTCTCCTGCCAGTCGTCCTGGAGGATAGGCGTTGACGACAGTCAGACAGTGGCCGTCGCTAAATCGGTTTTCGGCGGTGCTGACTGCCCCCAGATTTCTCTGCGCCGGCAGGCGTGGCCAGGTCGGCGGCCCAGGCTTCGGGAAAAGCTGTCTTTAATCTGTTTGGCAATGCCGCGCCCATCGCGTGGCGGCAGTTGCAGCCGTGGACGATGACGTCAAACCGGCCGGACCGGGCCAGCGCAAGCGGAATTTCCACGGATGCTCTTCATCTTGCCTCCGGAATCGGATGGAATCACAAGCAAACGCCATGCCAGCGGGTTTCGCCAGCGAAAATCAGCCTTGAAACGGGCGCATCCGTTTTCAGAACGGCCTCGTTCCGGCTTGTTTCAGACGGCCTTTGGCGTTACCATAACCGAACTGCACCTTATGCGGCCATACGAAAAAGACCGAAATTATGAATAAGACCGAACACCTCTCGCAGCAAAAGCCGAAAATCCTCCTCGAGGCCCTGCCTTTACATCCGCCAGCTTCTCGGCTGCACCATCGTCATCAAATACGGCGGCAACGCCAGACCGAACTGCGTTTGAAAGAAGGTTTCGCCAAAGACGTCGCCCTGCTGAAAGCTGGGTCGGCATCAATCCCGTGGTGGTTCACGGCGGCCCGCTGAGATTAACGATAGCTGGGCAAAGTCGGCAAGAGGGGAATTTGTGCAGGAATGCGCGTTACCGACGGCGAAAACGATGGACATCGTCGAAATGGTGCTCGGCGGTCATGTAAACAAAGAAATCGTTTCGCTGATTAACAACCGGCGGCAAAGCCGTCGGCATCACCAGCCGCGACAGCCACTTTATCCGGGCCGGAAACTTTTTGCTGGAAACTCCGGAAGGCGGGCAGGCGGACATTGAGCAGGTTGGCGAAATCGAGAGCATGAGACACTTCGCTGATTAAAGACCTGATCAGTTTGGGTGAGAATCCCCGTGGTCGCCCCTATCGGCGTAGGCAGGCATGGCGAGGCGTTCAATATCAACGCCGATTTGGTGGCGGGCAGGGCTGGCGGAAGAATTGAGCGCCGAAAAACTGCTGATGATGACCAATATCGCCGGCGTGATAGACAAACAGGGCCGCCTTCTGACCAATCTGACCCCGATGCGCATCGAAGGGCTGATTGCCGACGGCACGCTCTACGGCGGAATGCTGCCGAAAATCAGTTCCGCACTCGAAGCCGCCACCAACGGCGTGAAGGCCACCACATCATCGACGGCCGCGTCCCCAGCGCGCTGCTGCTGGAGATTTTTCACTGATTCGGGCATCGGTTCGATGATTCTGGGACAGGATTGAGTATTGAGTGGATTAAAGTTAACAGGCCGTCTGAAAGAATTTTCAGACGGCCTTTTCGCATTCCTTAATATCATATCCCTCAGAATTCGCAAGTAAAAGCGGTAGAATTTTTCGGCAGTCGAACCGATTTTTATTTTTATGCCATTTTAACTCTTCTACCGGCAAGATTTCGTATGCACTGAGTTTATCCTTGCTGTCCAAAAATACGCTCTCTTCATGTAGAGATTTCTTTGTTTTTGCACGTCGAGTTGAGATTTGAAACAGGGTTTTGACGTAATCCTTGCCAATGATTCGACTCCTGCCGTTTATCGTTTTCGTTCGGAATAATCGGCTTAGGTTTTTCGTAACGTATTTCTGATTATCAAATTTCCCGGAGAGAGAGTGAACGGACGAGGTGATGTTGCCGTATATGGATTTTCAGCTTAGGCGGGGTCGGGTGGATTAGTCGCCAGTATTCAGGTTTGTTATCGCTTTGTTTTTCCGCATAAACGGGCAGCATAGACAAGATGAGGGGGATGCAAAGGGCGGTTTGTTTCATAATCGAATTTTTATAAACAGGCTGTCTGAAAATCCGTATCGGTGGTTTTCAGACGAGCTTTTGTCTTTCGGCCATACTTCATTATTGTCCGCGTAAAACAGTGCATCCAGTTCTTTCAGCGTCAGTTTCACCCAGGTCGGGCGGCCGTGGTTGCATTGGTTGCTGCGCGGGGTGTTTTCCATGTCGCGCAGGAGGGCGTTCATTTCGGGCAGGGTGAGCTGGCGGCCGGCGCGGACGGAGCCGTGGCAGGGACATGGTGGCGAGGATGTGGTTTTCGTGTTCTTTCGATGGTTTGGCTGCTGCCGACTTGGGCGAGTTCGCCCAATACGTCTTTGGCGAGCGAGACGACGTCGGCTTTGCCGAGCATGGCGGGACGGCGCGGACGGCGAGGGTGTTGCCGCCCATGTCGGACAGTTCAGCCCGAAAGCCTGCCAGCGTGTCGGCGTGGTCGGCGAGGGCGGCGCATTCTTCGTGGGACGCGGCGAAGGTAACGGGGATGAGCAGGCGTTGGCTTTGCAGGGTTGCCGTTTTCCTGCCGCTGCCGTTTCATTTTTCGTAGTTGACGCGCTCGGCGGCGGCGTGCGTAGTCGATGAGCAGCAGGCTGTCTTCGGCTTGGGCGAGGATGTAGATGCCCAATAATTGGGCGATGGCGAAGCCGAGCGGCGGCAGTTCGGGTTTGGGGTCGTCTGAAAAAGCTGCGTGCGGGGATTTTTCAGACGACGTGGCGGACTGATATTGCCGAAGCGGGCTTGTTCGAATTGTGCCAGCTCGATGTCTGCTTCATCGGCTGCGGTGTTTTTGAAGAGTTCGGCGTAGGTGTTGAGGGCGGCGCGGCTTTCGCGCAGGGACAGGCTGCGTTGCTGCGGCGCGCGTGCTGCCTGATAGGGCATGGGGCGGTTTTGCCGGAACTGAAGGCGTTGCGCGGTTCGGAGGCGTGTGTATTTGGTGCGGCGGCAGAAAATGTTTTTCAGACGACGCGGTCGGGTTTAGGCTGAGCTCGCTAGGCTCGTTTTCAGACGACGTTGCCGCAGGACGGATGCCTGTGATTTCGTGCAACACTTCGCCTCGCGTTGCCGACGCTTTCGGTCAAGTCCGCGCGGGTGTCGGCGAGGGAGCTTTGTTGAGGGTGTGGAACACGAGTTGGTGTACCTGCTGGCTGTCGCGGAAGCGGATTTCGGTTTTGAGTGGGGTGGACGTTGACGTCCACGGCTTCGGGCAGCAGGTCGAGGAAGAGGACGAAGGCGGGGGTGAGGGCGTTGTGCAATACGTCGCGGTATGCCTGTTTGACGGCGTGGAGACGCACTTTGTCGCGCACGAAGCGGTGGTTGACGAAGCAGTATTGTTTGTCGGTTTTTGCCTTTGGCAGAAGGTGGGTTTAGCGATGGCGCCGTGGGGCCACAGCGCGCTGCGTTGCCGCTGTCGATTTCTAAGGATGCCGCCTGAGAAAGTCTTCGCCGACGATGGCGGCTATGCGCTCGATGCAGGCTTTGGGCGGGGAGTTTGAACACTTGTTTGCCGTCGCGTTTGAGCGAGAAGGCGATGTGCGGATGCGCCAGCGCGAGGGCGTTCGAGCATGGTGGCGCAGTGGGCGTCATTCGGTGTTTTTCGGATTTGAGGGAACTTTGCGCCGCGCGGGGTGTTGAAGAAGAGTTCGGCGGCTTCGATGGTGGTGCCGACAGGGATGGGCGGCGGCGGTGGGGGCTACTGGGTTTGCCGTCTTCGGCTTTGACTTGGGTCGCATGCGCGCTGCCGTCTTGGCGGCTGGTCAGGGTCAGGCGGCTGACGGAGCGATGCTTGCTAAGCCTTCGCCGCGAAAGCCCATGCTGGCGACGTGTTCCAAATCGTTTAAGGTTTTTGATTTTGCTGGTGGCGTGGCGGTGGAGCGCAAGCTCGATGTCGTCGGGTGGATCCGCCGCCGTTGTCGCTGACGCGGATGAGGCGGATGCCGCCGCCCGCCAGCTCGACTTCAATCGCCGTCGCGCCCTGCGTCTATGCTGTTTTCGACGATTTCTTTGAGGGGCGTTGGCGGGGCGTTCGACCACTTCGCCGGCGGCGATTTTCGGTTGACGAGGTGGTCGGGCAGGGGCGGCGATTCGGGACATATTTGGATACTTTCGTTTCAAAAAAACGGAGACGGGCATCCATTATATAAAGGAAAAGGCCGTCTGAAAAATCATCCCGTTTTCACGTTTCAGACGGCCTGCCGATGCTTTATATCTTTACCAAAACCCAGTGCCTCCGCATGAAATTCGATATGCGAATCGATAAAGCTGGCGATGAAGAAATAATCGTGTCCGTAGCCGGGGCGGACTTTGTATTGCACGTTGAAGCCGTTGGCGCGGGCGGCGTTGACGAAGGCCTCGGGTTTGCAGTTCGTCGGGGGAACAGCGGGATCGGCTCCGCCTTGGTCGATGAGTATCGGCGGTTTGCGAGAGGCCGTCTGAACAAGCGATGTGCTGTCGTATGCCTGCCAAAGCATCCGACTCTTTCGCCCTAGATAGGCGGCAAACGCCTGTTTTCCGCCTCGGCTGGCAGTCGGATGGCACAAGGGCGCAAATGCGGAAACGGCGGCATAGCGGCCTGGATTTTTCAGGGCGATGGAAAGCGCGCCGTGCCCGCCCATGCTGAAACCTGCGATGCTGCGTTCTTGGGTGGCGGGGAAATGCCGTTCACGCAATCGGGCAGTTCGCGGCTGATATGGCTGTACATCTGATAATGCGCCGCCCACGGCTGTTCCGGTCGCATCGACGTAAAATCCCGCGCCCTGTCCGAAAAACTCGTCCGTGCTGTCATTGATATGGCTGCCGCGCGACGAAGTGTCGGGAAAAACGACGATGATGTTCCATTGCGCGGCGAAACGCTGGATGCCGGTTTGGCGTATCGGTTCCGAGCCGTCGCTGTTCAATCCCGACAAAAATATAAAACCGGCGCGGGATAGCCTTTCAATACTTGCGGCGGCAGGGTAGATGCCGAAAGTCGTATCGGTTCCGGCAGGTTTTTCGGAAAAAGCAGCAATATTGCTCCTGATGGCCGTTGAACATTTTGGCGCGGGAAAGCAGTTTGAGGGACATGGCGTTCTTTCTATCGGAAAACGAAAAGAAATATGGCAGAAAGGCCGTCTGAAAGACAGTTGTCGGCTTTAATGATTAGTCATAAAAATCTACCCACAAACTTTGTGGATAACTATGTGGGTAAACTCAGGGTAAGATCGGAAAAATCCTTTAGCGACAAAAGTTCCATATTACTGCCTGAAAAATAGGCAATATTAAATCATTTGTAAATCAATTAGTTGCATAATAATTGGAACTAAAAAGCACCTTCTAAATAAATTTTCAAGTAAAACAAGGTAGTGGAAAATTGTGTATAAAAATGGGTTGACAGGCTGTCAGGGCCGCCTGCGCTATGCGGATTAAGTGTGCCGCCATAATATGCGACTCAGGTAGTATGTTTGGTATTGCCGTTTCGGCATGAAGAAAAATGTTGAGAACTCAGGCGACTGTTTTTGCCTGAATGCGGCAGAGCGGCAATTTAAAATGAAATATGCTTTGCCGGCGCGGTAATTGTTACCCACAATCTTTGTGGATAACCGTGTGGGTAAATTCAGGGTAAGTCGGAAAAATCCTTTGGCGACAGAGTACCGCTTACTTCTGCCTAAAAATATTCAATATTTAAATATATTAAAAATCATATGGTTATGCCGATTTTTGTTATGCTCGGTCAGTAAGCAAAAACTAAATTTCCAAGCAAAACAAAAGAGTGTGGGATTGTGTATAAAAACAGATTGACACGACCCTCAAACGTTACTTGCCGCCTCCTTTTTCAACAGCATAAAAATCCGGATATGCGCCGTTTTTGGCAGGAAAAAGCCATGAAAGCGATGACCGGAAAAAAACGGTTTCGCGTTACAATACGCGCTTACTTTTTACACAGAAAACACACCATGAAAGCCAGCCAATTTTTCATTTTCCACCCTGAAAGAAGCCCCTGCCGAAGCCGCGCTTGCCAGCCACAAGCTGATGATTCGCGCCGGTCTGATTAAAAGCCAACGCGTCCGGCCTTTATACTTGGATGCCGATGGGGCTGCGCGTGTTGCGCAAAGTCGAAAACGTCGTGCGCGAAGAAATGGCGCGGGCGGGCAGCGTGGAGTTGCTGATGCCGGTGGTGCAGCCTGCCGAGCTGTGGCGAGGAATCCGGCCGCTGGGAATTTTACGGTAAAGAACTGCTGCGCCTGAAAGACCGCCACGACCGCGATTTCTGCATGGGCCCGACCTGCGAGGAAGTCATCGCCGACATCGTGCGCAAAGAAATCAACAGCTACAAACAGCTGCCGAAAAACTTTTACCACATCAAACCAAAATTCCGCGACGAAGTGCGCCCGCGCTTTCGGCGTGATGCGCGCGCGCGAGTTCGTCATGAAAGACGCTTATTCCTTTCATGCCGACTACGCCTCGCTTCAGACGACCTATGATGCCATGTACGACGCTACTGCCGCATCTTCACCCGTCTGGGCCTGGAATTCCGTCCCGTCGCCGCAGACACCGGCAGCATCGGCGGCACCGGTTCGCACGAGTTTCAAGTGTTGGCGGAAAGCGGCGAAGATGTCGATTGCATACAGCGACACTTCCGATTACGCCGCCAATATCGAGCTGGCACCGACCTTGCCGCTCAAAGGCGAACGCGCAGCCGCTCAGGCAGAGCTGGCCAAAGGGCACACGCCGAACGTCAAAACCATTGATTCATTGGTTGATTTCCTCAGTATTCCGATTGAAAAACACTCGAAATCCATCGTGGTCGAAGGCGAAAACGAAGGGCGAAATCGTCTTATTGCTGTTGCGCGGCGACCATGAGTTCAACGACATCAAAGCCGAAAAAACTCGCGGGTGTGAAATCGCCGCTGACCATGGCGAGACCCTGCCGCCATCCGTGCGCAGTTCGGCGCAAACGGCGGCTCGCTCGGCCCCAGTCGGCTTCAAAGGCAAAGTCTATGCCGATTTCGCCACCGAGAAAAGGCGCGGACTGGGTTATCGGCGCGAACGAAGACGATTACCACTACACCGGCTTTCAACTTCGGCCGCGATGCCGCCGAGCCTGAGTTTCGTCGATTGCGCAACGTCGTCGAGGCGACGCAAAGCCCCCGACGGACAAGGCCGTCTGAAACTGGCGCGCGGCATCGAAGTCGGACACGTCTTTCCAATTGCGCGACAAATACCCAAGCCGCGAACGTGAGCTTCCTCGACAACAACGGCAAATCGCAAATCATGGAAATGGGCTGCTACGGCATCGGCATCACCCGCGTCAGTTGCCGCCGCCATCGAGCAGAACAACGACGAAAAAGGCATCATCTGGACCAAAGCGATGGCGCCGTTTGAAGTCGTTATCGTGCCGATGAACTACAAAAATCAGACGCCGTGCGCGAAGCCGCCGACAAAATCTACGCCGAACTGCTGGCTGCAGGCGCAGACGTCCTCCTCGACGACCGCGACGAACGCGCAGGTGTATTGTTGAACGACTCCGAGCTTCAGGGCATCCCGCACCGCATCGTCATCGGCGACCGTGCCTTGAAAGAGGCAATGTCGAATACGCCGAACGCCGCGACAACGAAGCCGCAGACTGTACCGACGGGCGAAATCGCCGCGAAAGTGTTGGCAGCGTTGAAATAATATCGGCAAATGACAAAGGCCGTCTGAAAAACCGTTTCCAGTTTTTCAGACGGCCTTTTAATTCTGCCTTCGGCTCGGTCAGACAGATGCGTTATTTTTCAGCCGAACACGCTTTTAAACCAAAGGGACGATGCTGTCCCAAGTCCGGCCGAACCAGTTGTCTTCTTCGACGGAGGTCAGCGCGACGACATCAGCCAAGACTTCTTTGCCGTTCATGATTTTTCAGTTTGCCTAAAATGCTGCCTTTCTCAATCGGCGCAGTACAGGGCTGTTCGGTTTCCAATACGGGTCTGATGCGGTGGCCGGAACCGTGCGGGATGGTGATGTAGGTATCGTCGGCAAAGCCGATTTTCACCGCGATTGGCACTGCTTTTCATAAACTTTGACCTGCGAAAATCACTTCGCCTGCGTCATACTAGTTTCGGCGTGTCGAACGCCTGCAACGCCCAGTTGAGCAGTTTGCCGCTTTCGGAAGCGCGCCTCGGTGGATTCGGCGCCGACCACGATGAGTGATAATGCGGCGGCCGTTGCGGTTGCTGGAGGCGGCGAGGTTGTAACCTGCGCTTTCCGTATGGCCGGTTTTCAAGCCGTCGACGCTGCTGTCGCGGAAAAAGGAGCAGGTTGCGGTTGGGTTGCTCGATGCCGTTGTATCTGAACGATTTAAGCGAAAAATATCGGATAGTATTTCGGATAATCCCGAATCAGGGCGGCGGCCAGCAGCGCCAAATCGCTGACGGTGGACAAATGCCTTTCGGAAGCCAGTCCGGTAGGGGTTGTTGAAAACGGGTGCTGATTCATGCCCAGACGTTTGGCTTCCATGTTCATCATGGCGACGAAATTTTTCCAGCGGGGGTTTGGGCGTTTCGGTTTGTTCCGAATCGTTGCCGATACCGCCGATGGCTTCGGCTAAAGTAATGGCGGCATCGTTGCCGGACTGGACGATCATACCTTTGAGCAGGTCGCTGACGCTGACGGGAACATGCGGGTTCAGGAACATGACGCGAGCCTTCGGTGTGCCAGCTCGCATCGGAAACGGTCAGCATTTCGTCGGCTTTAAGCGTGCCGTCTTCATGCTTTGAAAGTCAGATAGAGCGGTCATCATCTTGGTTAACGATGCCGGCTCTATCAGGTTATCGGGATTATTGGCGGCCAACACCTGATTGCTTTGCAAGTCTTTTTGACGATAAAGGCGGTTGCGGCAATTTGCGGCACGGCGGCGGGGCTGAGTGCTCCGAAGGCCGGGGCTTCCGCTCCAGCTGCGGAAGCGGTTTTGGTTTGCCGGTTCCGAAGCTGTTTTGGAAGCAGGGCGGAAGCGGGCCGGTCGACCGGTTTCGCTTCTTTGGCGGCAGCCGGTGCGGATGCGGTCTGATTTTTAGCCGGGCGGCCTGTTGCGGCGCAGCGGCGGTATTTCCTGCGGTAAGTGCGGCGAGTGTGAGGCTGAGTAGCGTTTTTCTTCATGACTTCAAATCTGTAAATCGGAATATCGTTATCGGACTGACCGGCGGGCCGTATTCCTATCGGCTTATCGGGCGTCGTTCTGCTTTTGCAAGGCGGTCATTATACCGACTCACCAAGGCTTTGCTAAGATTTTTTCTTGCTTTCAGACGGCCTCGAGGGTATGGTTTTACCTTTTTCGCCGCTCGGTTTGCAAAAACGTCTGCACACCGTTAACGCGGCTTGTTGCAAAACCCTGATTTTTCCGATAATTACGATGATGAACACCCGCCCAGTCCTATTCCGACTACCTCATCCGCATCCTGACTGCTTCCGTTTACGATGTGGCGGTCGAAACCCCGCTGGAGCAGGCGCGCAGCCTTTCAGGCCGTCTGAAAAACAATATCCTGCTCAAACGCGAAGACTTACAGCCTGTTTTTCGTTTAAAATCCGCGGCGCATACAACAAAATGGCCAAACTGCCGAAAGAGTCGCTGGCTCGCGGCGTGATTGCCGCCAGCGCGGGCAACCATGCGCAGGGGGTGGCGCTCTCGGCGCAACGGCTGGGTTGCCGCGCGGTCATCGTAATGCCTGAAACCTCGCCGCAGATTAAGATTGACGCGGGTTAAAACCGCAGGCCGAAGTGGTGCTCAAAGGCGTGTCTTACAACGATGCCTACGACCATGCGATGGAACTGGCCGCAAAAGACAATCTGACCTATATCGCGCCGTTTGACGATCCCGATGTGATTGCTGGGCAGGGCACCGTCGGTATGGAAATCGTGCGCCAGCGCGCGGACAAAATCAATGCCGTGTTCGTCCCAATAGCGCGGCGGCGGGACTGGCGGCGGGCGTGGCCGCATTTATCAAAGCAAGTCCGCCCCGATATTAAAAGTCATCGGCGTACAAACCAACGATTCCTGCGGCATGAAACAGTCGGTGGAACATGGCAGCGTCGTGCACCTGAAAAAGATGTCGGCCTGTTTTCAGACGGCACCGCCGTAAAAGTCGTCGGAGACGAAACCTTCCGCCCTGCCGCGACCTGCTCGACGAAATCATCACCGTCGATACCGATGCCATATGCGGCGCCATTAAAGATATTTTCGACGATACCCGCAGCATCATGGAACCGGCCGGCGCCTTGGCGTTGGCCGGCTTAACTTTCCCATTCAGCGCAACGGCGTGGAAGGACAAAACATTGGTAGCCGTTACCAGCGGCGCCAGCATCAATTTCCACCGCCTGCGCCATGTTTCGGAACAGCAGCGAACTGGGCGAAGGCAACGAAGGTATTTTGCCGTAACCATCCCCGAGCAACCCGGCGGTTTCCTAAAGTTTATCAATCTGTTGGGCAATCGCAGTATCACCGAATTCAACTACCACTACGGTGATGACAAAAACGCGCATATCTTTGTCGGCATTCAAACCGCCGGTTCGCGCGACCTGGCCGTTATCAGCCAGCAACTGGCCGCCGCCAGCCTGCCCAGCAAAGACCTGACCGACGACGAAATCGCCAAAATTCATATCCACTACATGGTCAGCGGCCGCACCAACAAAGTACAGAACGAACGCCTGATCGGCTTTGAATTTCCCGAACGACCGGGCGCATTGGCACGTTTTCTCAACCACATGCAAAGCAGATTGGAACATCACTCTGTTCCATTACCGAAACCACGAGTGCGGATTACGACGCATTCTGGTCGGCATCGACGTACCGCCGAAAGACGGGCAAGCCTTCGAGCAATTTTTGGAAAGATTGGGCTACTTTTATCAGGGACGAGCCCGAAACCGCCTACAAACTCTTTTTGGCTTGACTTTGATTGGTCTTTTGATGAAAAAGGCCGTCTGAAACAGTGTTTACAGTCGTTTCAGACGGCCTTTTGTTATAGTTTTGCAATATATTCAGCTATAAAAACACCAATAAATTTTTGTTTAAATAACCGAATATTTTTATAATTTGCCTGTTTTAATTTTAATACGCAAAGAAAAGGAGCAGCCATGACACGCAACACTTCAACCCGCTCGATCACATTCTTTTGCAGCCCAAGCGTCGATCTGATTTTCGGATAACGCGTTCCCGCATTTCCTATCGCGCCGCTTCGGGCTGCTTTCCCATCAATCGGACGAGAGGTCGTCTGAAAACGTCAGACGGCAGTCGGTATATTTTCAAACCGGACATTTTTCGTTTTGTCGGTTTGGACTCGTTTTGCCATCTGTCCGTTTTAAAGAAAAGCATACACATGGGCGATTATCAAAATCCCATCATATTCACATCATCGCTGATTCGGAAAACCTGGATTGAAGGCAACGCCGTCGTCAACTCGAAAACCACCGCCAAGCTGCCGCACATGCTGCGCGCGTAGCCGGCATGCCTGATTTGCATGCGGGGGCGGGGTTATCCCGATGGCGCAGCGTTTTTCAGCGACCGTCATTTTTACCCCGCGCTCATCGGCAGCGATATCGGCTGCGGCATAGCGTTTGGCAAACCGGTTTTGTCCGCCGCCAAGCTCAAACCGGCCAAACTCGCCAAGCAGCTTGGCAACATCGATACGTCTTTGAGCCAAGACGAACAAGAAGCCTTGCTGGAGAATCCGCATCCGATTATCCGTTTTCAGACGACCTCGCAGTCGGCACCATCGGCGGCGGCAATCATTTTTGCCGAGTGCAAACCGTCGAAACTGTTTACCGCGACGATTTGCTTCCCACTACCTTTGATTCAAACCGTTTGCAATTATTGGTACATGTGGTTCGCGCGGACTGGGTCAGCAGATTTTTGCAACGCCACATCGAGCCTACGGTCATCGAGGGTTTGGCGGAAGGCACGAGGCTGCGGCGGACTATCTTGCCGAACATCAGGCAGCCCTTGAGTTCGCCCGTTTAAAACCGTCGTCTGATTGCCGCCAGAATGCTCGACCGCTGGCGCACGGAAGGCGATTGCCTGCTCGATGTGCATCAGCAATTTCCTCGAACAGACTGAAATTGCGGGCAAACCGGCTGGCTGCACTGAAAAAGGCGCAACGCCCGCCGATAAAGGTCTGGTCGCATGATCACCTGGCTCGCGCGGCGATTACAGCTATCTGGTTCTGCCGACCCAAGATTGTCAGATTTCGCTGAACACATTGGCACACGGCGCAGGACGGAAATGGCAGCGCAGCGATGAAAGGTCGCCTGTCGCACAAATATTCCACCGACAGCCTGCGCCAAACCGCATTCAGCAGCATGGTCGTTTGTCAGGATAAGGCTTTTGATTTCCGAGGAAGCTCCGCAGACTTACAAAACATAGACAGCGTCATTTCGCGCCATGAAAAACGCAGGTCTGATTGAGATTGGTCGCCCGCTTCAAACCCGTTTTTGACTTACAAAACCAGCGGCGGATGTGGAGAATAAATAGAAGCAAAAACATGCAAACAATTTATCTGCAAATTTCTACTGCGCAAGGCCTGCCGAATGCCGCATCTTTGGCACAGCGTTGGCAAGGGTCGCTCCAATGGATATGCGCCAGCCCCGTCCGCCCAAAGCATCCGCGCAAAAAGCTGGTATATCGGCGTTTTCCGCATGCCGATATGCACGAAAATGCCGTCTGAAAGGGCGAGTGAGTTTCATGACCTGCCGTTCGGGCGGCAAAGGCGGGCAACGTCGTCAATAAACTGAAAGTGCGTCCGAGCCACTCATAAAGCAAGCGGTATTTCCGTGCGCGTTGAAAGCAGAACTGGTCAGCATGCCAACAGAAAATGGCTTTGACTGCTGGCGCAAAGTTGGCGGAACATCATGCCGGACAAGCTGGCGATTACGCCCGCGCACAGCACAGCCAGCTTTATCAGGTGGAACGCGGCAATCCGAAACGGACGTTCGTCAGAACAACTTTTCAGGAAAAGCGGGGTTGAGTCAAAGGCCGTCTGAAACGGTGTTCACAGTCGTTTCAGACGGCCTTTTCTCATTTGTTCAATACGAATCCGGAATATGTTTGAAATAAAGCAATATCAAATACCACACCAATGTTGCGGCAGACGCTCCGAGCAGCACCCATGCGCTGATGGAGCGATTTCGCGCAGGGTGCGTTTCTGGCGGCGGCTACACAGGCGGTGGATAACCAGCGCGATTAGGGCGAAGAAGAAAAAGAGGCGGAAGAGGCGGCCTATCATGGCAAATCCGTGGGCGTTTGTTTTTCGTTTCAAAAAGGCCGTCTGAAACCATGGCGAGCTCCAGCACAAACCATTTTCAAACCGCTATAATAACTTTTTGCCGCACCAGTTGGAACAAACATGAGTAAAAATACCTCTGCAGGGTTTGGCGTACCGCAGAAAATCCCGTTTGAAACGCCGCTCCCGTTGGAGAACGGCCAAAACCTGCCGCGTTTCGACTTGATGATTGAAACATACGGTATGTTGAACGCAGAAAAAAGCAACGCCGTACTTATCTGCCATGCCTTGTCGGGCAACCACCACGTTGCCGGCCGTTATTCGGCGGAAGACAAATACCCGGGCTGGTGGGACAGTATGGTGGGGCCGGGCAAACCGATTGATACGGAACGGTTTTTCGTGGTCGGCTTGAACAATCTGGGCGGTTGCCACGGCAGTACCGGCCCGTTGTCGCAAAATCCCGAAACAGGTCGGGACTACGGCGCGGATTTTCCGTTGGTTACCGGTTAAAGACTGGGTGAAATCGCAGGCGCTGTTGGCGGATTATCTGGGCATCCGGCAATGGGCGGCGGTTGTCGGCGGCGCTTGGGGCGGTATACGAGGCTTTGCAATGGACGATTTCTATCTGAGGCGTGTGCGCCATGCGCTGGTTATCGCGTCCGCCCCCAAACTCTCGACGCAGAACATCGCGTTCAACGACGTGGCGCGGCGGGCGATTCTGACCGACCCGATTTTTAACGAAGGGCATTATGCGCGCCAGGGCAAAACGCCGACCCGCGGCCTGCGCATCGCCCGAATGATGGGGCACATCACTTATCTTGCCGAAGACGGATTGGGCAAAAATTCGGGCGCGATCTGCGTTCAAACGGTTACCAATACGGTTACGACGTTGAATTTGAAGTCGAATCCTACCTGCGTTATCAAGGGGACAAGTTCGCCGGACAGTTCGACGCCAACACTTATCTGCTGATGACCAAGGCACTGGACTATTTCGATCCGGCGGCGGTTTCGGCGGCAATCTGACTAGGGCGCTGCAAGACGTGCAGGGCGCGGTTTTTCGTCGCCAGCTTCAGTTCCGACTGGCGTTTTCACCCGAACGCTCGAAGGAATTGGTCAAGGCGCTGATTGCCGCCGCCAAGCCGGTGCAGTATATCGAAGTCAAGTCTTTCCACGGCCACGATGCCTTCCTGATGGAAGACGAAGCCTACATCCGCGCCGTGCGCACCTATATGAATAATGTCCATCGGGGATTGCAGCCATGAACCTGCGCGACGATTTACAACTGATTTACGACTGGATTCCCGCAGGCAGCCGCGTTTTGGATTTGGGCTGCGGCAACGGCGAGTGCTGGCGGCACTGGTCGGACAAAAGGAATGCAGCGGCTACGGCGTCGAAATCGATACCGACAGCGTAATCGAAGCGATGTCGCGCGGCGTGAACGTCATTCAGGCCGATTTGGAGCAGGGTTTGGAAGAGTTCGGCGACAACACTTTCGATGTCATCGTGCTGAGTCAGACCATACGAGTCGATGCAGAACACCGAAAATGATACTGCGCGGCCTGATGCGCGTGGCCAAAGCAAGCCGTGGTTACTTTCCCGAATTTTCGGTTATTGGCGCAACCGTTTCCAGATTGCGCTGGGCGGCCATATGCCGGTTTCCGAACGGATGCCTTACCATTGGTATAACACGCCGAATATCCATTGGTGCACGCTGAAAGACTTTGATTTGCTGTGTGCCAAAAACAATATCCGCGTGCTCGAACGCGCGGTCATGGCCGGAAACAAACGGGTCAGACATCTGCCGAACCTGCTCGGAAGCCTGGCGTTTTTACAGGGTAGGGGTAGTAATCGGGACGATACGGATAAAGAGGCCGTCTGAAAAATTTTCAGACGGCCTCTTCATCTATTATCCGAAACTCGGCTTTTTATCATTCGCTTTTTGACGCGACTTCATGCGGATTAATTCGCGCCTGTTCCTCCGGCCCCAGCCCGATGAGTTTGCGCAGGCGGGTCATGTAGGCGTTGACGTCCAATCCGCGGCCGTAACGCTGGGCTTCCCACAGCGTTTCCGCCAGTGCGTCCATCATTTCGTGTTCGGCGCGCGCGCAGTCGCCGCCGTGGCGAGCGCAGAGCCGGTGATGGATGGCGCGTATCCCCGGCGGCTGGTCGATGGCGGCCTGTTCCTGAAGCGAAAGGTGCAGCGACATATGCAGAAACGGATTGCCCTCGCCGTCTTCCGGCCTCCACTCCTTATCGAGGTATTGTTCGATATCTTCCAGATAGGGGCCGTATTCGGGATGGGCCTCGATGATTCTGAGGGCTTTTTGCTGCAAGCCGTCCAGTTGCAGCGGTGAGAAGCGGTGTTGCCAGACGTGGGCGAAAAAAAGCGGCGCACGTCATGGGTGTTGACATCGTACATATTCGGTTTCCTCGCTTTCAGACGGCCTCTCGCGGTTGTCGAGGCCGTCTGATGTTTTGCGGTATCTTAAACGTTTTCCGGCAACGCTTCCAACTTTCGCCCGCGCGTTGGCAAAATGCGGCAAGCCGCGTATAATGCGTGCTTCCTAATATCTGGGGGCGATCTTGGTTTCGACGGGGTTGCGAAGCAGATGCGGGCATACCGGGGTCTCAGATTTCCCGTAAAACACTGAACTTAAATGAGTCGCAAACGACGAAACTTACGCACTGGCCGCTTAAGGCCTGCCGTTGCAGCAGTTGGTCAATGGGCTGTGTAGCGCAAGCTACCGCAACGTCATTTTACATTGACTGGTTTCCTGTCGGGTTACTTGGCAGGGAATAAGATTTAAGGTAACTGGCCTTCCGAGAGCCTGTCTGTCGGCGCAAGGAAGGTGAGATTTCCAAATAGGCAAGACTAAGTATGTAGAACGCTTTGTAGAGGACTTTCGGACGGGGGTTCGATTCCCCCGCCTCCACCAGTACCAATTCCGAACCGACACCCCGAAACGGCAGTTTCGGGGTGTTTCATTATCCCAAACCGTTTGAACACGATTTTTCAGACGGCCCGATATGCAAGGAAACCGACCCATGCCGCATTCCGCCTTAATCCGCGCCTTACCCAAAGCCGAGCTGCACGTCCATATCGAGGGGCACGTTCGAGCCGGAGCTTATGTTTGAAATCGCCCGGCGCAACGGCGTCCGCATTCCCTATGCCGATGTGGACGAAGTGCGCGCCGCCTATGATTTCCATAACCTGCAATCGTTTCTCGACATTTACTATGCGGCGGCCGCCGTTTTGCTGCACGAACAGGATTTTTACGACCTGACCCGCGCCTACCTGCTGCGCTGTCGCGAAGACAATGTCGTCCGCACCGAAATCTTTTTCGATCCGCAAACGCATACCGCGCGCGGGGTGGCGTTTGAAACCGTGCTGAACGGCATCCGCCGCGCCTGCGACGATGCCCATAAGGAATGGGGCATAAGCAGCGCGCTGATTATGTGTTTCCTGCGCCATTTGTCTGAAGAGGACGCATTCGAAACGCTGGCGCAGGCCATGCCGTATCGGGAACACATCATCGGCGTCGGATTGGATTCAAGCGAAGTCGGCCATCCGCCGTCCAAATTTCAAAACGTATGTTGCCGCACGCGCAAGCCGGTTTCCTGACCGTGGCACATGCCGGCGAGGAAGGGCCGCCGGAGTATGTTTATGAGGCGTTGGATTTGCTGAAAGTCTCCCGCATCGACCACGGTGTGCGTTCGGAAGAAGACGCCGCGCTGATGCGGCGGCTGATTCGGGAAAAATGCCGCTGACGGTGTGCCCGTTGAGCAATTTGAAGCTGAAAGTCGTCGGCAATCTTTCCGAACACAACTTGCGCCGTATGTTGCAAAACGGCGTACTGGTTACGGTAAATTCCGACGATCCGGCCTACTTCGGCGGCTACGTCAGCAAAATTTCATCGAACTGGCCGCCGCCCTTGATTTAACGGAAAGACGACATCCTCACCCTGTGCAAAAACTCGTTTGCCGCATCGTTTCTGAGCAGCGAAGAAAAAAAGCCGCATGGTGCGCCGCCGTCGATTCGTGTCTCACCTAAGTGCAGGGGCGACGGTTATTTCCGCCAGTCTTACTGCCACGCTCGCCGCCTATCCCCCAGTTTTCCATATCCACTTCGTCGATAACGACCACCGTCGTTTCAGGATTTTTACCCAATACCCGCGCCAGCAGCTCGGTAACGCCCGCTATTAATTCGGCTTTTCTGCTCGGCGGTGGGCGCTTCGCTGCCGCCGGTTACTTTAATGTTCACATAAGGCATAATGGTCCTCCGTAAGTCAGGCAGCCATGATATTTCAGGCCGTCTGAAAATAAAAAGCCCTGTTGTGTCTGTAAGGCCGGATGCGCCGTTTTTCAGACGGCCTTTCTTCGTTTTACATTCCGTTAAAATTTCCTAATCCTGAAAAACCTTACAATGGCGCGTATTTTAACTTCCTTTTTGAGGATGAACGATGAACCGTTATTTATCTGCCTTCATATTGACGGTGCCGATGGCTGTCGTGGCACCGTATGCTGCCGCCCAGTCCCATCCCGCCCAAGTGCAGGCGCAGCAGAATATCGATACCGTATTGAAAATCGCGCGCGACAGCTCTCTGAGCGAGCAGCAGAAAAATCAAACAGATTGAAAATTACGCCAACCGTTATCTGGATTACGAGCGCATTTCCGCGCTGGCGGTCGGCGCGCCGTGGCGCGAGTTTACCGACAAACAGAAAAGCGAATTTATTAATGCCTTCAAAGAGATGATTATCGGCATGTATTCGCATTCAGCCTTGGTCGGCGCGGCCGACGCGCAAAGTGAAGCTGCTGCCGAAAATGACCGCCAACGGCAACAAATTCGACGTGTTTTCCGAAATCAGACCAAAAAGTGGCGCGAAATACGAAGTCGCCTATCAGCTTTACCAATCCGGTCCGGTTTACAAGGTTTACAACATCCGCCTGGACGGTGCGAGTCTGGTAACGATTTACCGCAATCAGTTTGCCGAACTGATTAAACAGAAAGGCATCGACGGCACGATTGCCACGGTGAAGGCCAAAGGTTTGAAAAAACAGTAAATCAATCGATATCAGGCCGTCTGAAACAAGGTTTTCAGACGGCCTTCTCATTTATCGGCGGATCAATAATGGCTGAGGTCTGCCGAATCGAGTTGATACGCTTTTTGCAGCGGGGTAATCCGTTCCAGCCGTGCGCGGTCGATTTGTTCGGCGATGAGGTGGGCTTTTTCCCTGTGCGTGGCATTCGGCGGCGATTTTGCCCGAATCCACCTGATTGGCGGCTTCGAGCAGGGCGAGCCAGCGCGCGCGCTGGGGGGTAGGGCGTGTGTTCGCGGTTCAGACGGCCTTGCGTATCGGCAATGCAGACGTTCAGGGCGGCGGCGAAGCGTTCGGGGCGGCGGAAGGCGTCGGTTTTTGCAAAAACCTTCAGGATGGTTTTGCTTTTGAGCTGCCCGACTTGGTGGAACATGATGTGCCAGCGGCGAGACAAGTTCAGCAAGCTCGGCGCAGTGTCTCGGCGCGCGCAGCTTCTGATTGACTTCGCGCACGGGTTCGACGCCGTTGAGGTCGTGTCCGTAGTGTTTGGGCAGGATGTCGGGCGGAGTTTTGGCTTTGCCCAAATCGTGCAGCAGGGCGGCATAGCGTTCGGGTAGCGTCAGCCCCATATCGGCGGCGCGTTGCAGCGTCATCAGGGTATGGATGCCGCTGTCGACTTCGGGATGATAGTCGGCACGTTGCGGCACGCCGAAGAGGGCATCGACTTCGGGCAGCAAGACTTTGAGCGCGCCGCATTCGCGTAACACTTCAATCATCCTTCTGGGGATTTTTTTCCATCAAACCTTTCGCCAACTCCTGCCAGACGCGTTCGGCAACCAAAGCGTCCGCTTCGCCGTTTTTCCACCATCTGCCGCATCAGTCTCATGGTTTCTTCGGCGATTTCAAACCCGTAGCGCGCGGCAAAGCGGGCGGTACGCAGGATGCGGACAGGGGTCTTCGGCAAAGGCGGGGAAACGTGGCGCAAAATGCCCGCCGCCAAATCCTGTTGTCCGCCGAAGGGGTCGATGAGGCCGTCTGAATCCTGCGCCATCGCGTTGATGGTCAGGTCGCGGCGCATCAAATCCTGCTCCAGCGTAACGTCTTTGTCGGCGTGGAAACTGAAACCGGCATAGCCCTTGGCGGTTTTGCGTTCGGTGCGGGCGAGGGCGTATTCTTCGTGGGTGTCGGGGTGGAGGAACACGGGAAAATCTTTGCCGACCGGCTGGAAGCCTTGCGTCAGCATGGTCTGTGCGTCGGCACCGACGACCACCCAGTCGCGGTCTTTGACGGGCAAACCTAAAAAGATAATCGCGGACGGCGCCGCCCGACGAGGTGAGGTTTTTCATGATTTGTATATTCCGAATTAAAAAAATAATGGATTGGGTTCGGCAGTTTTCAGACGGCCTCAATCCTCTTTTTCTCCAACGCGGCAAAAGGCGGCCTTCATGGTCGGGTTTTTGCGCACTAATTTTTGACGGTCAGGTCGGTCGCTTTGTTATTGGCGAGGCGCAGATTGTTTTCCGAAGAGAGCAGGGCTTCTTTGGTTTTTGCAGGTGGCTGATGGTTTTGTCGATTTCGTCGATGGCGGTTTGGAACTTGCGGCTGGCGAGTTCGTAATTGCGGGCGAAATCGGTTTTGAACTTGTCCAAGTCTTCTTCAAAGTGTGTGATGTCGATGTTTTGCGCGCGCATTTGTGCCAATTCCTGTTTGTATTTCAATGAATTAAGCGCGGCGTTGCGCAACAGGGAGACGATGGGGATGAAAAACTGCGGGCGCACGACGTACATTTTCGGGTAGGCGTAGGGACACATCGACGATGCCGTTGTTGTAGAGGTCGCTGTCGGCTTCCAAGAGTGAGACGAGGACGGCGTATTCGCAGTTTTTCTCTGCGGTCTTTGTCCAACTCTTTAAAAAAAGTGTTCGTTTTTTTCTTTTTGGTGGCAGTTTCGTCGTTTTCGTTTTTCATCTCGAACATGATGGAGATGATTTCGTTGCCTTCTTCGTCGGTTTCGCGGTAGATGTAGTCACCTTTGCTGCCGGTTTTGGCGTCGTTGTCCTTGCCGAATACGGCTTGTGGAAAGAGCGGTGGTGCGGATGCGGTTGAATTCGGTTTCGCAGTGCTGCTCAAGGCTTTCGCCTATCATTTTGGTGGACTGTCTGGCTTTGAAGTCTTTGTAGAAGGCGATGGTTTCGTCTTTTTGTTTGAGTTCGGCTTCGTATTTTTTTCGCGCAGGCTTTGTTTTTCCAACTGGTTTTCTTTGGATTGCAGCATAAGCTGCGTGTTCAAATGCCCAATTCGCGCTCTTTTTCGGCAACGGCTTTGGTGATTTCCAGCTCTTTTTCCATGTTTTTCGCCGTTTCCAGCGATTTTGCCTGCGTTTTCAGTTCGGCAATCAATTTATCTTGTTCGGCGATTTGCGCTTTCAGACGACCTTCGATTTCGGCGGCGGCAAGTTTGCTGTCTTTTTCGTAGGCGTTGATTTGGTTGGACAGGGCGGCGATTTCGTGGTTTTTGTCGGCCAGGGATTTTTGTCGAACTGATTTTGCGCCTGCGCTTGGGCAAAGCTGCATGTCGCTTTGAAACTGCGTCTGCGCCTGTTGCAGGCGTTCGTGGATTTCGGTTTGAAATTCTTGGGTGCGGACTTGGTTCAGGATGTCGGCGTAACTGGCTTCGTTGACGGTAAACGCGGTGTGGCGGTGCGGGCATTTGATTTCGTGCATGGCGGGTTTCCCTTTTTGTTTGAGAGTGGGATTTTAGCAGAAAGGTCGTCTGAAAAAGTTTTAGCGAAACCCGCTGCGCTCGTTTTGGCGAAACGCTTACGGGTTTTCAGACGACCTCGTCGCTTTACATTCAATCGCAAGCTACGTTGCCGACATCGAGACTGAAATCGTGAAACTCGTTGAGCGTGCTGCGGTGGCCGATGCTGATGATGATGCTCTGCGGCGGTTTTTGTTTCAAAGGCGCGGTAGAGCAGGGGCCTCGGTCGGTTCGTCCAAGGCGGCGGTGGCTTCGTCGAGCAGGATAACTTTGGGCTGCGAGAGCAGTGCGCGGACGAAGGCAACGCGTTGCAGTTCGCCGGGGAGAGTTTATGTTGCCAGTCGTCGGGTTTTGTCCAATTTATCAATGAGATAACCTAAGCGGCAGGTGTTCATGGCGTCGGCTAGTTCGGGATGTTGTTTGTCGATGTCGGGGTAACAAATCGCGTCGCGCAGGCTGCCTTGCGCCGTGTACGGGCGTTGCGGCAGGAAGAGGATGTCTTGATGCGGCGGACGGCTGACTTTGCCGCTGCTGCCGAACGGCCAAAAGCCCCTGCCAGCGCGCGCAGCGGCGAGGTTTTTGCCGCAACCGCTCGGGACCGCGTATCAGCAGGGGAATCGCCGCTTTTGAGGTTGACGTTGATGCCGCTCAACAGGATTTCGCCGTTGTGGCGGAACAGGGGCGACGTTTTTCCAGCGAGAGGTCGTCTGAAACTTCAGTAATGTCGGGTTGCTGCGCGCTGTGTTGTTCTTCCGTACTCAGCAAAAAGCCGTACAGACGCTCCAGTCGGGCGCGGTAGGCGGTGAATTTGTTGTAGAACATCCGAAAGAAGGACAGGGGCGTTTTGCAGTCGGGCGAAGGCTTGGACGGTCTGCTGGATGTCGCCGATTTTGATTTGTCCGGCAAACAGGCGCGGGGCTTGCAAAATAATAGGGAAGAGCTTGATTCCGTTGGTAAACATGTCGTTAAAGCCGCTCAAGCAGACGCTTTGGCGGGCGATGCGCCAACGGTTGCGGATGATGGCTTTGAAGCGGTCGGCAAGCTGGTCGTGTTCGTGTTGTTCGCCGCTGTAAAATGCCACGCTTTCGGCGTGGTCGCGCACGCGGATGAGGGAATAACGGTAGTCGCCGTTGAGCTTTTCGTTTTCATAGTTGTAACGAATCAACGGGTTGCCTATCCACATGGCGATAAAGGTCGCCAAAATCACAAACATATAGACAAACCAAACGATGCCGTGCGGAATGTCGAAGCCGAACACGGTCAGGATGCCCGCCAAGCCCCACAAAACAACGGCAAATTCCAGCGAGGTAACGACCGAATTGACCATGCCACGCACAAATTCTATGGTCGATGCGATGAAATCCTGCGCATCTTGTTGGATACGCTGGTCGATATTGTCCGGCGCATGGCGGCGCATTTGCAGAGCGGTAATAGTTTTTGTCGGCAAGCCAGTGCGTCGTCAGCACTTCATTGAGCCGCTCCGACCATTTAATCGCCAAGCCTTGATCGAGGAAGTCGTTGACGACGTTGTTAAACGCCCGCACCAACACCACGCCCGCGTTCATCGCTGCAAACATCCAAAACGCGGAGGCGTTCAAATCCTGCATCGAGTCGTAAAGCCCTTTGGACATAAAGGTACTCAACACATTCAGCCGCACTTCGGTCAGCAGCAGCGCAATCATCGCCGTAATCAGCAGCAATACTTTGACCGCGCTTTTTGGCGTCAGGCACAGCCGCAGGATATAGGCGAACTCCCGCCCGAAGCGCGTTTCGCGTGCCAAAAACAGAATCACCGCCGAGGCGGCGGCAACCATCAATAAGGTCTGTAACAGCCAAGACGGCGTGGAATAAAAGCTCGATTTGCCATTTTTTTGCATATTGGTATGTTTCGGTTGTCAGTGAGGCCGTCTGAAAAGAGGCAGTTTATAAAAGATGAATATATTTAAGTGAATAAGGTACAATTTTTAGCATTATCTGCTTAAAAACCTTTTTGCTTGGTGTCGCATTTTTATTTTAAAAAACAATTATTGTTCATTGTTATAGAAAAGCAGAATGTTATCAAATATAATTCCGAAGCAAAATTACTTTGTGATTTTAACTCAAAAATTTTAGACATCCGAAGGAATATATGAAAAAGTAGATTAGCCTTGATGCCGCTCTTGATTATGAGCACATTCTCTTATGCGGCAGAAGAAACAGCCGCGACCACCGCTGCCAATGCGCAGCAGACGGAATTGCAGCAAGTGGAAGTCCGCGCCGACGCCAAACGCGTTAAAAGCCGCTCGTTCTTATTCCATCGCCAGCGACGGCGACTTGCGCGACCGCGTGAACTTGGGCGTATTGGGCAAAGCCAATGCTTTCACCGCCCCGATTACCGTGGTCAATTACGACGAAAAAGCCCTCAACAATACCGAAGCGCGTACTTTGGTGGATGCCGTAGCGAAAAAAGACGCTTCGACTTGGCAGTTCGGCGGCGAAAGCAACACGTTGACCGGCTTGTATTTCCGTGGTTATCAGCTTGATGCACGCCAATTCAGTGTCAACGGTTTGGCGAGGCATGTACGGCACACAAGGCACGGCTGGTGTACAGTCGGCTCCGCACAACTGATTAAAGGTGCGTCCACCGCTGTAAACGGCATGGACCCTGAAGGCGCGGTATCCGGTTCCGTCAATATCGAAACCAAAAAAGCTGCAGATGAAGGCAACCGTAAAATCGGTTTGGGCTGGTTCAGCAACAACCGCGCCCAAGGTACATTCGACTTGGGCCAACGTTTCGGCGAAAACAAAGAATTCGGCGTGCGCGCCAACGGCAAACTGCGCCACGGCGACACCCCGCGCCACGGTTACAGTGAAGACAACAAAGAATTTGCCTTGAATACCGACTACCGCGGCGAAAAACTGCGCGTGGCGTTCGATTCCATCTACGCGAAACGCAAAACCAACGGCGGCCGCGCGCGTATTCAGGATATTCAAAACGCCAACGGCCGCTTGTTTGACGCGCCTGAAGGCAAAGTGAATTTGGCGCCGAGCTGGCAGGCTCAAAACACGCGCGGTCAAACAGAATATGCTGACCTTTGAATGGGATGCGTTTGAAAATGCCCAAATTACAGGCGGCATCGGCTACAACAATGCGCGCTATTACGGTAATTTCGCCTCTCCTACCGTTACGAGCAGCGGTTTGACCTACAATTCGGGTCGCGCGCGTTTGACCGACCAGCGTTTCAAAACGCTCAGTATGAATCTGACTGCTCGCGGCGAATTTGAAACCGGTCCGGTAAGCCACAACTGGAGTGCCGCATTTGACCGTATCGACCGAAAAACGCACCACTTATCAAGGTGTACGTCAAAGCGAAAAGCGAAGAAATCAATCCACGTCTTGATATTCCAGCCAAATTGGCGAAATTGGATTCCAACTTAGGCAGCGCTTGGGCCCAACACCTTCATTGGATACCGTGATTAAAGTAAACAGTTTGGCAGTATCTGACACGCTTGGTTTTGCCGACAATAAATACCGCCTCACTTTGGGCGGACGTTTCCAAAGCCGTCGAGCAGAAAAAAATAAATTAAACGGCCGCAAAGCGGATGCGAGCCGTTTCAGCCCGATGTTGATGGCTGCATGGGTTCTGCAGCCTGATTTGGTGGTTTATGGCAACTATATGGAAGATTTGGAGCCGTCCGACATCCGTACTGATGATGACGGTCATGTAACGATGGCAGATCCGCGCGTCAGCCGTCGGTTTGAAAGTCGGCGTGCGCAAAAAAACTGGGGCGACTTTGTCACGACGCTGAACGCGTTCCAAATCAAACGCCCAGGTTACTGGCTCGGCAAAAACGACTTCAGGGTACTGACTTCGCAACGCGCAAAAATACAGGCTTGGCTTATAGCGGTTCCGAGCAAGGCATGGAACGCAGCCGCGGTATCGAGTTCAATACCTATGCCAACTTGTTGAATAAAACCCTGCGTCCGAGCTTTGGTTTGATGTATCTGCAATCAACCGTAAAAGATTATCCGAATTATGCCGACAATCTTGTTAACGGCGTACAAGTCGCCAACCCGCGCGTAATTGCCAAAAGCGGGCGTAGAGTGGGACACCCCGTTTGCCAAAAGGCTTGACCTTGAACGGCAACGTTTCGTATTTCGGCAAAGTCTTACCAAGACGCGCAAAAAAACAATACGCCTTCCGTCCTATACCTTGGTTGACGTAGGCGCGCGCTACAAAACCAAGCTGGGCAAAAACACCTTGACCGTCAGCAGCTCGGTGGAAAACCTGTTCAACAAAAATTACTGGCAGGGTACAGCGCGGCCAATACGACCGCAGCTTCGCCGTCGTCGGCATGCCGCGTACTTACTGGCTGAAAGCGGAATTGGATTTCTAATCTAGTTCAAGTATCTAAAAGGCCGTCTGAAAACTGTTTTCAGATGGCCTTTTTTTATTAAATGTTTATAAACCCGCATTATTCCGTAATTTTTAATCCGAAATGCAGATACGAACGTTCGGTTGCCACACGGCCGCGGGGCGTACGCTGCAAAAATCCCTGTTGAATCAGATAAGGTTCGATAACATCTTCAATCGTATCGGTTGATTCGCCGATTGCAGCCGCTATGTTATCCAATCCTACCGGCCCGCCGCCGAATTTGCGCAGGATAGCTTCCAAAAATTTTTCTATCCATCACATCCAGCCCCTGTGCATCAACGTCCAACATAATTAAGGCGGCATCGGCAATTTCAGCATCAATAACGCCATTGTTTTTTTACATCTGCATAATCACGCACGACGCAATAAGCGATTGGCAATGCGCGGCGTTCCACGGCTGCGCTTGGCTACTTCCATTGCGCCGTCGCTCCCCATGTTCAGTTGCAGCAATTGTGCCGAACGGCTGACTATCGTTGCCAAATCTTTGTCTTCGTAAAATTCCAACCGTGAAACAATACCGAAACGGTCGCGCAACGGATTAGTAAGCATTCCTGCACGGGTAGTGGCACCAATCAGCGTAAACGGTGGCAAATCGATTTTTACCGACCTTGCGGCAGGACCTTCGCCTATCATTATATCGAGTTGGTAATCTTCGAGAGCAGGGTAGAGTATTTCTTCACAACAGGACTTAAACGATGAATTTCATCAATAAAAAGAACGTCGTGTGGCTCAAGATTAGATCAACAGCGCGGCCAAATCGCCGGCACGTTCCAAAAACAGGACCACTGGTTTTGGCGCAGATTAACGCCCAATTCCTTCGCAATAATATGTGCCAACGTCGTCTTACCCAATCCGGGGGACCAAATAAAAAGCGTATGATCCAAAAGCTTCGCCACGTTTTTAGCCGCTTGAATAAAAATGGCCAACTGGTCTTTCGCCTTAGTTTGCCCAATATAATCGTTTAAAGTTTTTCGGACGCAGGGCGCGTTCTAACAATTCTTCTTGGGAAGAGAGATTTTTGCGCCGTAATAATACGTTGCGTCCGATCTGCGCTAAGGTTGTCTGTTTTCAGCATAATAATCTTTTTCAATAAGTTATCCACGCATCTCACGCCACGCTAAATAATCGCGCAGCGGAGGCATGGGCGGATTAATGCAGTGCGGGCAAATTCAGTTATATCTTCATCGTCGCTGTCGATATGAAATGCATTAGGGTCAGACCGAACCTGCTGCATCAACAGCCTGGACCAGTGCTTGTTCCTGTATGACATCAAACTCAAACTTGTTTAGGATTTCATGCAAGAGATTTGATTCGTTTTTCACTAAAAATCTTTGCTGTTGCCGATAATCAAGCGTCGATAATCTTCGTTGGAAATTTTTTTGTTGGAGTATATCAATATGAAGCATGATAAATATAAAGCGGTATCAAAAAGATAGTTGATATTATAGCGGATTGGCTTCGTTATCACACATGCAGCTTCTATTTAAGTTCGCATAATGTATATTATGTTAAATTTTATTGATACAAATTTATAGGCCATCTGAAAATAATTTTCAGATGGCCTTACTCCCGACTATCTTACTTTCCTTACAGGCTATTGGTAAATGTCCGGGTAATCACATCACGTTGCTGTTCTGGAGTCAGCGAATTGAAAGCGAACTGCATAACCCGACACTCGGATAGTCAACTGCGGATATTTATCAGGATTGAGCAACGGCATCCTCTAATGTTTCTCAGGGTCAATACATTAACATTCAAATGTTGACCGCCTTCAACCTTCGGACGTGCATGAAAATCAACTGGAATTTCTTTATAAGACACTTCACCCAATTCAGAAAATGAGACAACTGCATCTACCGCGAATCCGCTTTCTTCTTTGGCAACCAAACAACGCGCCTCGTTGGTTTGGTCGTCAAGCAACCAAAAATGAATTTAACAGAGCATTGTTTGTAGAACCGGTGATTTGGATACCTTTAATCATCATAGACCTTTTCTGATTTCTTTGGAAAAAATATTTTCATGTAATATTCTATACCTGCTCAGCGAATATTATTTGACTAAAAATCAAATTATCTAAAAATTACGCAATGCAATATAACATATTGTTTTAAAATGAATAATTATTTTATGAGTTAAAATGGCTATGGAATCTAAGAAAATAAACTGCTGGCTGTTTTGTAATGTCATTGATAATTATGGAGATATAGGGTGTTTCATGGCGGCTGGCCCAATGTTTTGTATCATGAGTTAGGTTGGGAAGTACATTTTATGGATTGACGATTTAAACGCGTTACATACCCTCTGCCCTGCTCTGCCCTCTGTTCCATGTTTATTTGAAAATGTCTATATTCACCAATGGCAGGCTGGTTGTGCGCAAGATGTTATTTCGATTAATCCTCCTCAGGTCGTCATTGAAACTTTCGCCTGTAATCTTTCTGAAAACGTTTTATGTATTATAAGAAAAACAAGCCATTATGGTTAAACTGGGAATATTTGAGCGCAGAGGACAGCAACGAACGGCTCACGCAATGCCGTCATTACAAGCAGACGGATTGCGGGAAGTATTTTTGGTTCATGGGCTTTGGTGAACGTAGTGGCGGTCTAATTCGGGAACGGGATTACGATTCTCTCTGTCTCTATAACAAAAATACAATTCAGACGGCATTTGAATTTACCGGAAAAAAATCATCGTCCGAATGGTTTTTATTTGGCTACTACAGTCCGGTTTGGTCTAAGTGGCTGCAAATGTGGCAGTTGGATAATCGACCCATTACTTTATTGCTTGCAGGGGCACCAAATTATTGACAGTTTGAAAACCGACGGCGTGCTTCCTATTGATGTCTTAACAAAGGACGGCGATGTTTTTTTCAGACGGCCTGTGTAAAAAGCTAGTAAAGATTCCATTCGTTCCTCAGAATGATTTTTGACAAGCTGTTGCACCTTTCAGACGGCCTAATCGTACGCGGGGAAGACAGCTTCGTCCGTGCCCAGTTTTTCGGCCAAACCTTTCTTCTGGCATATTTATCCGCAAGATGAGATGGTACATCTGGACAAACTCCATGCTTTTTGGGGAGAAAGCAGGTGTTTTTTTATCCGAAAAGATGTTTTTTTGCCGCACACAGGCTGCTTTCTGATGAATTGAACGGTGCGATGACTTTATCCGATGAAAACCGTTTGCAGGCTTGGCAGATTTTGCGGGAACAATCTTTTAGATGGCAACAAGCGGCCAAAGGCTGGCAGAAATTTCCTGTTCAACCAGCCCAGCGCATTGGAAAAAGCTAGCCAAATTTGTTTCAAATACGTTAAAATAGCCGTTTATTTTTGACTGATTTGATTGGAATAGCACGATGAAAACTGCACAAGAATTGCGTGCCGGCAATGTATTCATGGTTGGCAACGATCCCATGGTCGTACAAAAAGCGAATATATCAAAAGGCGGCCGCAGCTCGGCAAAGTCAGCATGAAACTGAAAAACCTGCTGACCGGTGCGGCTACCGAGACTATTTATAAAGCGGACGACAAATTTGATGTTGTCGTTTTGGCCCGCAAAAACTGTACTTATAGCTACTTTGCCGACCCGATGTATGTGTTTATGGACGAAGAATTCAACCAGTACGAAATAGAAGCCGAAAAACATCGGCGATGCACTGAAATTTATTGTCGATGGCATGGAAGATCAATGTGAAGTAACCTTCTACGAAGGTAATCCTATTTCAGTAGAACTGCCTACTATTATCGTACGTGAAGTGGAATATACCGAACCGGCAGTTAAAGGCGATACTTCAGGAAAAGTGATGAAAAACTGCGCGCTTGGTCGGTGGTACTGAAATCCAAGTGATGTCTTACATCGAAACCGGCGACAAGGTAGAAATCGACACTCGTACTGGTGAGTTCCGCAAACGTGCTTGATAAAGTCTGATTTTTGAAACAGAGGCCGTCTGAAATTATTTTCAGACGGCCTTCAGCTACTGGCTAGTGAACACAGTTATACCTTAGCCAACTCTTTCCTCATTTCGTCAATAACTGCTTTATAGTCCGGCTGACTGAAAATAGCGGATCCTGCTACGAAAGTATCTGCACCTGCTGCTGCTACCTCGGCAATATTTCCGGTTTTAATACCACCGTCCACTTCCAAAAGCAATACGCCGTCCGGTTTGAGATTCGTAGTTGTCGAGCATTCCCCTTACCTGCCTGATTTTAATCAGCGTATGAGGATAAAACTCTGACCTCCAAATCCCGGGTTGACCGACATTAATAAAAACCATGTCCAGCTTGTCCAATACATTTTTCAATCAGATTAACAGGTGTTGCGAGATTCAATACCAAACCGGCCTGACAACCCATGCTCTTTAACCAAACTCAAGCTGCGGTCGATGTGTTTGCTGGCTTCGGGATGAAAAGTGATAATGTCCGCCCCTGCTTTACCGAATAACTGAATCAAATCATCAACCGGTTCCACCATCAAATGAACGTCAACAGGGTACGGTTGCATAAGGCTTGATGGCGGAACAGACCATCGGCCCAATGGTTAAATTGGGCACATAATGGTTATCCATAACGTCAAAATGAATCAAATCCGCTCCTGCATCGACTACCTTGCTGACTTCCTCTCCCAATTTGGCAAAGTCGGCCGATAAAAAATACTGGGTGCGATACGAAATGTATTCATAACTTTTTCTCCATTCAAAATGTTTGTGATGCGCAATCAGTTTTAGGCTTCATTCTATCCCAAAACCGCAAATGTTTTTAAGTATTTTTGTAATGCTTTTCCAAAGGCCGTCTGAAATGTAATGATAATAACCTTGTTTATAAATATTTGAAATAAAAGCATTCATTATCTGAATTTTTATTAAAATCATAACGCATTAACTAAAGTTAACCCTGTTGATACCGCTTTTTCACACGCTTATCCGTTATATTCCACGCCATACTGAAAATTTGGAAAATGCCGTGTTTGCTGTGTTAAAACCTTATTTCGTCCCTCACTTCCTCTCCGTTTTTCTGCTGGTTTACAGCAGTCTGATTTATGCAGCGCCTGTTTCTTCAATGCAACTGGATGATTTTTCATCCGAATTGCGACGTGCGCCAATTGGGGCTGACTCAATCACAACAAAAACTCACTACGCAAAATCCGTTCAGAATACCGTCAGGCTGCTGATAAAGCTTACCGTAAAAACCGTACGTTCCGACAGAACCCGTCGTCAGACTATTATTAAAATTCTTTCAGGCAATATGTTTTGACCAAAATGCCGCCCGCGATTGCAGTGGAAAACCGTTATCTGCCCAATATGGATTTTGCGGTGGACGAATTGGCAATCCAATACCGGTTTTATCAATTATTAAACGACCGCCAACGCCAGCAATGGCTGCTACTTGCCTGAGATAGCCAATGATTGATAAAGGGCACTTTACGGTTTACGTAAAGTGCCCTTTATCAATCAAGATCGTTGTTCAGGCAGGCGCCCCGCCCAATCACAAGCAAATTGCCAAGCAGAACGGCCTGAACGGTTACCTCGCATTTGTGCCCACATAAGTGCCGCTTTTTTTAGCGGTTTCGTCAAACGGAACCTCAAAATCGTTTAACCAGTTTTCTACTGCCAGCAAATAGTCATTTTGGTCGAACGGATAAAAAGCTCAACCATAAACCAAAAACGGTCGGATAACGATACTTTTTCTTCAACAGCTTCTTTTTGGTGGATTTCTCCCGTATTCCCGTCGTCCCTACATTTTTCATCCATATATTCCGGCATCAAGTGGCGGCGGTTGGATGTGCGTAGACCAAAAACATTATTGCACCTTTGCGATAGACCGCCATCCAAAGCAGTTTTCAATGCCTTATAGGTTTCATCACCTGACTCGAACGATAAGTCGTCACAAAAATACAATAAATTTTTTTCTTTGCGCTTTTTCCAATAAGGTTAGTAATGCAGGCAAGCTGATCAGATCACTCTTATCAACTTCAATCAGTCGCAAACCTTGTTCCGAATATTCGTGCAGTAATGCTTTGACCAATGAAGATTTACCCGTACCACGGGCACCGCTCATTAAAAACATTGTTTGCGGGACGCCCGGCTAGAAATTGCTCGGTATTTCGTTTGAGCCGTTCAGTCTGAGAATTAACAGCCGCCAGCCGGTTCGAAGGGAAGGTATGCGGGTTTGGCAGACTTTCAAGAATCCTTTGTTTGCCTATACTCTGCCAGCGGTAAGCTAACGCCGACCAGTCGATTCTGTTCTGTTCGGGAGGTAGGAGGACATCCAACCGGTCAATAACAGAATTTATTTTCTTTAATAATTTAGATATTTTCATATTAATTCTCTAGACGGCCTATATCTATCATCTGCCGTTGTTGTTTCATAAAACGTTTAACCGTGTCGACAACAGCTTGAGTTTGCGGATCAATTTCAACATTAACCATATCCCCCACCCGACGATTGCCGAATAATGTGCGCTTTAAGGTTTCGGGAATTAAATGTACATTGAATTCTGTTTCAGTTACATCGCCTATGGTCAGACTGCATCCGTCTAGGCCGACAAAACCCTTGGTCAGGATATATGATTTTTAATAAATCAGGCAGAGCGAACCAGACAGTACGGTTAAAATCGTTTTCTTTGATGCAAGTAATCCGTGTGGTGGTTATGATATGACCGCTCATCAAATGTCCGCCGATTTCATCCCCGAATTTGGCCGCACGCTCTAAGTTCACCATATCACCTTCTTTCAGACGGCCTAAATTGGTTTTGGACAATGTCTCTCCCATTAAGTCGAAACTTACCCTGTTCCCATCAATTTCAGTAATAGTCAGGCAACAGCCGTTATTGGCTACAGAAGCACCGATTTTGCAAATCATCTGCTATTTCCGGCGGCAAATCCACTATATGTGTGCGGAAATCTGCAGAAGGCTCCTGAATACGGACAATCTGTCCCATCCCTTGTACGATGCCGGTAAACATATATTTATCCCTAATAATCCTATCTTGGCTGAAGGATTTAATTGTAACATTTTTAAATGACTGACAAGGCCGTCTGAAAAATGTTTCAGACGGCCTTGTCTCTCAAAATGTAAGGCCGAAGATACCGCAATGGATTTTCAGCCTTAATCAATTAATTGTTTCCGTAAAATTACAAAGCATCTTTCAAGGCTTTACCTGCACGGAATTTAGGAGTTTTAGCGGCAGCGATAGTCAGGGGAGCACCGGTTTTTGGGGTTGCGGCCTTGACGTTCGGCGCGTTCGCCTACATAGAAAGTACCGAAACCTACCAAAGTTACAGTGTTCCGTTTTTTTCAATGCGTTGGTCACGGCGTTGGTTGTAGCATCCAGAGCTTTAGCGGCGGCAGCTTTTGGAAATGCCGGCTTCCTGAGCAATTGCTTCGATTAATTCAGACTTGTTCACAATCAGTCCCTTCCTATCATTGACAAATAATAATTAAGAACCTCGAATATTCGGGCTTTTTCCGTACTTTGAGTACCTTTGTGCTTTATAGCAATTACGAAATTACCGTGTCAAGTAAAAAGATGCGGAATCCTTCAGTTTTATAGGCTTTCAAGCCAAACCGACATCTTTTACAACACATTCCTACAAAATCAATGTTGGGTCGCTTTCGTCCTTGATTTCGGCTTCGGTTTCGATAAATCAGCAGCAACGGGTTCTTTCCACGGTTCCGGCTGGTATTGCCAAAACCCAGTGCCAAGACTTCGTCAATCCATTTAACGGGATGAATGGTCAAACCGGTTTTGACATTATCGGGAATTTCCTCCAGATCTTTGACATTATCGTGGGGAATCAGAACATGTTTGATGCCACCGCGCAATGCTGCCAGCAGTTTCTCTTTCAAGCCGCCGATTGGCAACACCTCACCGCGCAGTGTGATTTTCACCTGTCATTGCCACATCGGCACGCACTGGGATTTTGGTGAAAGCGGAAACCATCGCTAAAGTCATGGCAATGCCTGCACTTGGGCCGTCTTTTCGGAGTTGCGCCTTCAGGCACATGGACATGGATATCTTTTTCTCGTAGAAATCGGGAGGCAACCCACTGACTCGGCACGAGAACGTACCACGGACCACGCCGCCGAGACGGACTCCTTCATAACATCGCCCAACTGCCCTGTACATTGAATCGTGCCTTTGCCAGGGTAAAGCAACTGCTTCAATCGTCAACAACTCACCACCGACTTCCGTCCAAGCTAAACCTGTAACTTGGCCGATACGGTTTTCACTTTCGGCGACACCGTAATCAAAACGGCGCACCCCTAAATAGTCATGCAAGTTTTTCTCATTGACTTTGATTACCTTTGATTTTACTTTTGCTCGCCGTTCCGGTTTTGGATGCTTTTTCTTGTCTTCGGCCAAAGTAATTTTGCATCACTACTTTTCGACAGATTTTGGCGATTTCACGGTCAAGCGAGCGCACGCCTGCTTCACGGGTGTAATAACGGATAATGTCGCGCACGGCACTTTTCTTCGACAGCCAGTTCGCCTTCCTTAACACCGTTGCGCTTCATTTGTTTCGGCACAAGGTATTGCATGGCGATATTGATTTTTCATCTTCCGTATAGCCGGACAAACGGATAATTTCCATGCGGTCGAGCAAAGGTGTTGGGATGTTCAGGCTGTTGGATGTTGCGATAAACATCACGTCGCTCAAATCGTAATCCACTTCGGCATAGTGGTCGGCGAACTTGTTGTTTTGTTCGGGATCGAGCACCTCAAGCAGCGCGCTGGCAGGATCACCTCGGAAATCATTGCCCATTTTTGTCGATTTCGTCGAGTAGGAACAATGGGTTTTTACGCCTGCCTTAGCCATGTTTTGCAGGATTTTTCCAGGCATGGAACCGATATAGGGTGCGGCGGTGGCCGCGGATTTCACTTTCATCACGCACACCACCCAAAGCCATGCGACATACTGGCGGCCTGTGGCTTTCGCAATGGATTCGCCCAATGAGGTTTTACCACCCTCGGAGGGCCGACCAAACATAGAATCGGACCTTTGAGTTTGTCCATACGTTTTTGGACGGCGAGGTATTCAAAATCCGTTCTTGACTTTTTCCAAGCCATAGTGGTCGGCGTTCAACACCAAATCGGCTTTTAGCAATATCTTTGCTGACACGGGATTTTTCTTCCACGGCAGCTCAAGCAAAGTATCGATGTAGTTGCGCACGACAGTGGATTCCGCAGACATAGGTGGCATCATTTTGAGCTTTTTCAGTTCAGACAGACATTTCTCTTCAGCTTTTGGTCATGCCCGCTTCTTTGATTTTTGCTTCAACGCATCCAGTTCGCCGCGTTCGTCTTCCTCTCCCAATTCCCTCTGAATCGCTTTGACCTGTTCGTTTAAATAGTATTCGCGTTGGGACTTTTCCATTTGGCGCTTTCACACGGCCGCGGATGCGTTTTTCGACCTGCATAATGTCGAGTTCCGACCCAACTGGCCGAGTAGAAATTCCATACGGTCAGAAATGCCAGGTGTTTCTAAAATTTCCTGACGCTGCTCCAACTTTAATTGTAGGTGCGCGGCGATAGTATCGACCAGACGGCTGTTTTCGGAAATGCTGTTGATAGTGGATACGACTTCGGCAGGAATTTTCTTTGTTTAGCTTGGCATATTGCTCGAACTGGGAAAGCAATGTCCGGCGCAATGCTTCCATATCCGGATGGTGTTCGTCGACGGATTCGTTGACTCGCTTCGATATGAGCCAAGAAAAGCTGTCCGGTGTCTTCAACGGTCAGGGCGCGGGAGCGACGTATGCCTTCAACCAACACTTTTACCGTGCCGTCTGGCAGTTTCAATACCTGCAACATCTGGGCAACCGTACCCATCGCATGCAGGTCTTTAGGGCTCCGGTTCCTCCGTATCGGGGTTAAGCTGTGCCAGCAAAAATACGGGTTCGTCGTTACCCATTGCCGCTTCAAGTGCGGCAATCGATTTGGGGCGGCCTACAAACAGCGGCAGCACCATGTGCGGATATACCACGACGTCCCGCAGGGGTAAGGTGGCCAGTGCGCTGTATTCCTCAAAATGTTTGTCTGTTGTTGCCATATTCAATCTCTATCGGTTCAGAATCGGTTTGTCGTGTAAGTTGGGCTGAAGTATTTTTATTTCAAGTATTTCAAGGCTTTGATAAACGGCTTTCGCAAGCCCATTTTACAACTGGCCGTTTTTATGGCCCATGCCATATTTTTGCGTTAAAATACGCGCCACATATGTTAACAATCGGAGGCCGTCTCGGGAAACTTGGGAAATCGGTTTTCAGACGGCCTCGGATAAAGGAATAATCATTGCGCGACCGACCGCTCCGTACTTATCGAATTTCCTGCACTTTTCAAATTAAAGTAATGGGTGCGCAGCATCCGGAATTTGAAACGGCGATTTTGGAAACCGTACGCATCCACGCACCAGAGACCCAGTCCCATCATATCAGCACTCGTCCCAGCAGCAAAAGGCAATTATTTAGGGAGCGAGCGTAAACGTGTACGTTACCAGTCAGGCACAACTTGACGATATCTCACCGGGCGCTGACTTCTGCACGAGATGGTCAAAGCGGTGCTTTAAAAGGCATGAAAGTCATGCCAAAAAGGTTTGGTCGAATATCGCCGACTTTCGAAGCCATGAAAGCGTTCAACGCCGCACGCACGGCTGAAACGGAAGACGAATTGTGGGTGGTCGAGCACCCTCCCGTGTTCACACAAGGCTTGGCCGGCAAGCCCGAACACCTGTTGATACGCGACGATATTCCCGCAGTACAGATTGATCGCGGCGGCCAGATTACCTACCACGGTCCGGGACAGCTGGTAGTGTATACCATGATTGATTTTCAAACGGCGTAAAACCAGTGTGCGCCGCATCGTATCTGCATTGGAAAAACAGCATTATCTCCACCTTGTCCGAATACGGCATAAAAGCAGCGGCAGATCCCGGCCGCCCGGGCGTATACATGTCGACGGACGGAAAATCGCCTCTTTGGGACTACGGCATTAAAAATGGTTCGGTCTATCATGGTTTGGCGTTGAACGTAAATATGGACTTAAGTCCGTTTACCCATATCAATCCATGCGGCTATGCCGGAATGGAAATGGTACAGATAGCCGATTTTGTCCGCCCCTGCCTGTCGCTGGCCGAAGTAGCCGGAAAACTGACCGGCCACTTGCAAAGAAGAATTAAACTTCCAAGCTATGGCGGGAGACGAAAGAACGGAAAGCGCCGTCTGAAACACGACATATTCCGCTTCTGCGGCTCCTTTTTCAGACGGCCTCAATAACCTGCTTGTCCTCAAACACACTAAGAAATCAAATAGTTAATTTAAAAAGAAAGACAGTCTCATGACGACCGACACAACATCAGCCAATAAGTCCGACCCGAAACGCGGCGTCAAACTCAAAGGCGCGGACAAAACCGCACGCATCCCCATCAAAGTCGTCCCCTTCAGGAAAAACTGAAAAAGCCCTGAATGGATACGCGCCATGCTGCCGTCACGCAAAAATTCTTTGAAATCAAAGATATTTTACGTGAGCAAAAATGCACACCGTTTGCGAAGAAGCCTCCGCCCAAACATCGGCGAATGTTTCAGCAAAGGCACGGCGACCTTCATCGATTATGGGCGACATCTGTACCCGCCGCTGCCCGTTCTGCGACGTGGGACACGGCCGCCCCAATATGCTCGACCCGACGAACCGAAACACCCGCAGAATCCGTCAGCCATGAACCTGCGTTACGTCGTCATCACCTCCGTTGACCGAGACGACCTGCGCGACGGCGGCGCGCAGCATTTTGCCGACTGCATCAAAAGCCATCCGCGAAACCAGTCCGAACACCAAAATCGAAATCCTTGTTCCCGACTTCCGCGGCCGCTTGGACATCGCACTGAAAAATTCTTGCCGAAACCCCGCCTGACGTGATGAACCACTAAACTTGGAAACCCACCTGAGCCTGTACAAAAAGCCCGTCGAGGGCCAACTATCAGCATTCTCGACCTGCTGCGCCGCTAAAGAAATGATGCCGCCATCCCGACCAAATCCGGCATCATGGTCGGCTTTGGGCAGAAACAGACGAAGACGTGCGCGAAATCATGCGCGATATGCGGGCGCACAATATCGAGATGATTACCATCGGCCAGTACCTCCAGCCTTCAGACGGACACCTGCCCGTCTTGCGCTATGTCACGCCCGACCAGTTCAAAATCTTCGAAAAAGAAGCGTATGAACTGAGCTTTCACCAACGCCGCCATCGGCGCCATGGTTCGATCAAGCTACCACGCCGATGAGCAGGCTCGCCGAAGCATTACGCGAAAGCCACGGCGGCGGTTGCGGTCATCACTGACAAAAATATCTTTCACATTCTGTGATGAGGCCGTCTGAAAACATCAGTCGACCGTTTTTCAGACGGCCTCTCAGCCAGCACAAAAAGCCTGCATTCGTTTTATGCGGCTTTCTTTCATTCAAACCAATCAATCGACACGGCTGAAAAATCAGCGTGGCATTGATGCCGCCGAAGCCGAAGCTGTTGGACATCACGGCGTTGAGTTTCATCTTGTGGTTTTTCGCGCAGAATCGGCAGGGCCTTCGGCTTTGTTCGTCCAAGTTTCGGATGTTCGCGCTGGCGCAGACAAAATCGTTCTGCATCATCAGAATCGAGTAAATCGCTTCGTTCGAACCTGCCGCGCCTTGTGCGTGGCCGGAAAGCGACTTAGTGGAACTGATAAACGGGATTTCCTGTCCGGCGAACACTTCGCGGATGGCGCCCAATTCTTTGGTATCGCCGACCGGCGTGGAAGTGCCGTGGGCGTTGATGTAATCGACTTTGCCGCCGTGCTGCGCCAGTGCCATCTGCATACAGCGCACCGCGCCTTCGCCAGAAGGCTGCACCATGTCGTAACCGTCGGAAGTCGCGCCGTAGCCGGTCAGTTCGCACTAAGATGTCCCTGCGCCGCGCGCTTTGGCGTGTTCATATTCTTCCATCATCCAAGATGCTGCCGCCGCCGGAAATCACGAAACCGTCGCGGTCGGCATCGAAGGCGCGCTGGCCCGGTCGGGCGCGTCGTTGTATTTGCTCGATAACGCGCCCATGGCGTCGAACAGGGAACCCATTTGCCAAGAAATTTCTTCGCCGCCGCCGGCAAACACGATGTCTTGTTTGCCAAGCTGAATCAGCTCGGCGGCATGGCCGATACAGTGTGCGGAAGTGGAGCAGGCGGAGCTGATGGAATAGTTCACGCCTTTGATTTTAAACGGGGTGGCCAAACAGGCGGATACGGTGGAAGCCATACATTTGGTTACGCCGTAGGGGCCCTGATGCGCTTCACGCCGCTGGCGCGCAGGGTGTCGGCGGCTTCCACCTGCGAAGACGAAGACGCGCCGCCGCTGCCGGTTACGATGCCGGTGCGGATGTTGGAAACCTGCTCTTCGGTCAGGCCGGCATGGGCGATGGCTTCTTTCATGGCGATGTAGGCATAGGCCGCCGCGTCGCCCATAAAGCGCAGGATTTTGCGGTCGATGTGTTCTTTGGTGTCGAATCTTTGATGTTGCCGGCAAGATGGGAACGCAGCCCCATTTCACGGTAGCTCTCGTCAAAGGAAATGCCGGATTTCGATTTTTCAGCGATTCGAGCACTTCGCGGCAGTTGTTGCCCAGGCTGGATACGATGCCGATACCGGTTACGACTACGCGTTTCATTGTATTCTCCGATGATGCAGGCCGTCTGAAAGTTGCCGTTTCAGACGGCCTTTGATTACTGGATTCAGAAGTCGTCGGTGGTGGTAACAGGCCGACGCGCAGGCCGTTGCCTTCGTAGATTTTGCGGCCGTCCACGCTCATTTCTGCGTCGGCAATGCCCAGCACCAATTTACTGTTCATTACCCGTTTGATGTGAATGTGGTAGGTAATTTTTATGCTTCGGCAGAACTTGGCCGCTGAATTTTACTTCGGCGCAACCCAGAGCGCGACCGCGTCCCGGCGCACCCGTCCATCCCAGATAGAAGCCGACCAGTTGCCACATGGCGTCCAAACCCAAACAGCCGGGCATAACGGGGTCGCCTTCGAAATGGCAGACCGAAAAACCATAAATCGGGATTGATGTCCAATCTCGGCGATAATTTCGCCCTTGCCGTATTTTCCTCCGGTGCTGTTTATATTGACGATGCGGTCTATCATCAGCATATTGGGCAGCGGCAACAGTTGCGCGTTGCCCGCGCCGAAAAAGCTCGCCGCGCCCGCATGAGAGCAGTTCTTCTTTGGTATAGCTGTTTTGTGGAACGAATTGTGTGGTCATGTCTGTCTTTTCCCTGCGGTGGGAACCGCAGTCAGATTAAAGTTTAGAACTTAAACTCTATGAAAAGCGGATTTTTATTCATTACCCGCCCCCCAGTCAACTTGGCTTATAGGGTTTTGGTAGAATTTACATACCGGCTCTGCCGAAGCAGACGGTATTTTTACCCTGTCGTCTGTCTTTTGGGGGCGGTTTAGATGCCAAAAACAAAACGAGGCCGTCTGAAAATCTGTTTCAGACGGCCTCCGGCCTTATCACAAAAGGCACGCTTCAGGATAATCAGCCAGTCCTTTTTATCCAATACCGGGCGGCGACCGAACATATCGTATTTGCAGCCGTCGAGTTTTTGTAAAATTATCTCGCCCGCCGACAATAATCATCCTCAGTTCGAAGCCGATGCGGCCCCTCAGTCTTTTGCCCAAAGACGAACCGGCCTTGAGTATTTGAAACGTGCGTTGCATTCATGGGCCATCAACCTTTGAAACGCGAAATCCGCCCGCCCTTCGGCAATTTGTTCTTCCGAGACCTTATACTTTTGCCAAGTCTTCCTGCGGAATGTACACCCGCCCTTTTGCCAGTCCAACGCCACATCCCTGCCAAAAGTTAATCAACTGCAATGCCGTGCAGATGCCGTCGCTGCGGGCAATGCTGACCGGATCGTTTTTCACCGTAAAGATGGAGTATCATCCGTCGACCGGATTGGCTGAACGGCGACAGTAATCCACCAGTTCGCCGAAATTCTGATAGCGTTTTTAACTACGTCTTGGCGGAAAGCGGATAACAAGTCGTAAAACGGTTCCGAAGGCATGGCAAACGGTTTAATAGCTTCGTTCTGCAAAACGCCTCATCAATGCGGTTTTGCGGTATTTCTCGTATAAATCCTATCCAGTTCTTTTTGCAAATCATCCAAACCGCGCAGGCGTTCGGCATCTGCCGTCCGCTCTCGTCGGCAATATCGTCCGCAGTACGGGCAAAGGCATAAACGGCATGAATCGGTTTGCGCAGGCGGCGCGGTAAAAGGATGGAACCGACGGGGAAATTTTCGTAATGTTCGACAGACATAGTAGTGCATTCTTTATTCGGTTACGGCTTTTGTTATTTTTAATGTGCTGTTTTGATTGCGGCAATCGTACTTCATGCGTCTATTGCACTATTCTATAGAGAGAAACAGACAAAGTTATTTTACTAAAAAGAATTATAATAAAATAGTTATATGGAATTAGTATATTGGCGGTTTTTGCCGGTAGCCGTATCTTAACCGACGGATTATTCTGTATAATCGCACTCATGTTTTACCGACGGCGGACCTCGCCGGACACACCTTTCTGAAGATTCGTTTTATGAAAAATACTTTAGTTTCCTTACCGTATTGTTCGCCTTTTGCAGCAATGCTTTTCGCAGTGGACGCTTCCAAACTGCTGCCCCCGAACAGGCGTTCGTTCCGCAGGTGCATGACCGCAAGCGGTGTCAGCGTACAGTTCAAAAATTGCCGACGGCTATTATATGTACCAGTCGAAAATAATGGCGGCAACCGAACCGAACAATGTACTCGAGCGCCTCGATTCGGCAAAGGCGAACAGAAAGAAGACGAATTTTTCGGCAAACAGACCGTTCACCATCGCGCGGCACAAGTCGACTGGCCTTACAAAAAAACACAACCGAAATACAAACTGACCTTTGAGTTATCAAGGCTGTGCGGAAGTCGGTGTCTCGCTATCCGCCGGTGGATACCGTGTTCGACATCAACGGCACGGCTTTTTACTCCCCGCAAACCGATATGCCGATTTCCGGAAAGGACCGTTTTTAAGCAATCCTGCGCAACCTGTATCTTTCAGACGGTCTACCGTCTTCATCGGGTGATAGCGCGGCAGGACGGCAGCCGTTTCAAATTATCAAGAGATACATTAGGCGCCAATTTATTGGCGTTTTTCTCGCCGGACTGGGATTGAGCTTTACGGCCTGCATGTATCCGCTGCTACCGATTGTGTCCAGCATCGTCATCGGCGATAAAAACATCGGCGGTAGAAACCCGTGCTTTTTGAACTCTCCATGGTTTATGTGCAGGGGTTTGGGCACTGACCTAGATGCTGGTCGGCGTTATTGCAGGGCCCTGACAGGATCACTGTTGTCGGTATGGCTGCAACAGCCGTGGTAGTATTGCCCGCTTCCGCACTGATGGTGATATTGGCATTGTCGATGTTCGGCTTGTTCAACATTCAGCTTCCCGCATCCGTCCAAGCGTATTTTCAAAGCCAAAGCAACAAACTTTCAGGCGGCCATATCGTATCCGTTTTTATTATGGGAATGCTCCGGCACTGATTGTCGGTCCGTGTGTCGCACCACCGCTGGCATTTGCGCTGGGTTACATCGGGCAGACGGGTGATGCCTTATTGGGCGGATTGGCCCTGATGTCATGGCCTTTGGGGACGGGCGTGCCGCTCATCATCGTCGGTACCTTCGGCAGTATCCTGCCGCGCGCCGGCGATTGGATGAACGGCGTCAAATACGTTCGGCTTTATCCCGCTGGCCGTCGCCGTTTATCTGGCGACACCGTATCTCGCTGTATGCAGTCGTAACTGCCCTTACACCCTGTTGCTGATTGTGCCTGCGGGCATGTTGCTGGCAAAAAGCAACAAATTGGGAGACCGTTTGAAATCGTTTTCCATGTTGTCTCGGTTCCTTGCTACTAATCGGCGGCGTGTGGTTCGGTTATCAAAGCGCCAACGGCAACTCTACCGCCCTGCATCACTTTCTCGACACTGAATCCGCCGTCCGCATCGGGACATTCGACAAAACACGGTAAAACATTTACCGATACCGCCGAATTGAAAGCCGCAATGACTGCCGCTTTGCAGGCCAACCCCGACAAACCCGTCCTGCTGGATTTCTATGCCGACTGGTGCATCTCGTGCAGAGAAATGGAAGCCACATTCAACCAGCCGCAGGTACATGAAGCCGTGGATATGGAGCGTTTTTCCAAATCGACGTGACCGCCAATACGCCCGACCATCAGGCTTTGATGAAGGAATACGGACTCTTTCGGCCCGCCCGGAATCTTTGTGATACATGCCGACGGCAGACGCAGCGAACCATTGCAGGGGTTTTGCCAAAACCGAAAGAATTTATCGCATGGTATAAAGAAAACGATTTGAAGAGGGCCGTCTGAAAAACGGAAAACACTGGTTTCAGACGGCCTTTTGATTGTGACGAAAAGAGAAATTGAAATACAACAATCGCTAAATAGCCGTAATTTTTCCGGTAGCGGTTTTGTAGCTGTCGACCGTTCCGTCTCCTAGCTGTTGTCCGTACTATTTGCGGACTTTCTGCACTATACCATCATCCATCCTCTGCTTCTTTTACTTTCATCTTTCTATCCTCACAAAAGGCCGTCTGAAATCCTAACTGCTAGGGATTTCAGACGGCCTCTATCTCATATACTCAGAACCGGCAGCCAATTTTTCTTGTCGGTAAGCTTCGGCCGCTTCCCTTTCACGTTTGGTAGCCTCGCATCATCCAATAGTTGATGACGATAACCAGCGTACCGATGATACCGATAAGGATGGTCGCCAGCACATTCATTTGCGGGTCAAGCCCCAGTTTGATTTTTGAGAAAATCACCTGCGGCAGCGTCGAAGACCCGGGGACCGGACAAGAATGAGGTAATGACCAAATCGTCCAACGACAGGGTAATGCCGAGCAGAAAACTCGATGCGATAGCCGGCGCAATCAGCGGCAATGTAATCACGAAAAAGATTTTTCAGCGGACGCGCGCCCAAATCCATGGCGGCTTCTTCCAACGACTGGTCAAGCTCAATCAGGCGCGAACGGATGACCACGGTAATATAGGCCATGCACAAAGTGGTGTGCCCCAAGAAAATAGTAAAGAAACCACGGTCAAAAATAAAGCGCCTGCAACCATTCGCTGTTTTGCAGAGAACATCTGCACTTGGATAATCAGCAGCAGCATCGATAAGCCGGTAATCACGTCCGGCATCACCATCGGGGCGGAAATCATACCCGCAAACAGCGTACTGCCGCGGAAACGTTTGATGCGCGCCATCGCATAACCCGCCAGCGTGCCCAACACTACGGCAGCCAGCGAAGAGACAAGCGCTATCCGCAACGACAACCAGGCTGCTTCTAAGATGGTGCTGTTTTTGCAGCAACACTCCGTACCATTTGGTTGAAAAACCGCCCCACACCGTAACCAGTTTGGATTCGTTAAACGAATAAATAACCAGCACAAACAGCGGGATATAAAAGGAAATGCCAAAGCCAGAGCCAGCATCAGCTTGAGAAACCAGGATAATTTGTTTTTCTGCATCACTTGGTCCCTTCTTCTAATTCACGGTTTTCATAATGTTGGAACAAGGCAATCGGCACGACCAGCAACGCTACCATCACTACGGCTACGGCAGAAGCCAGCGGCCAGTTGTTTTGGTCGAAGAAGGCCTGCCACAACACTTTACCAATCATCAGGTTTTCCGAACCGCCGACCAATTCGGGAATCACAAATTCGCCGACTGCGGGAACGAATACCAGCATGGAACCCGCGATAATGCCGGTTTTTAGACAGGGGCAGTGTAATGGTAAAAACGATTTGATCGGCCTCGCCCCCAAATCCGAAGCGGCTTCCAACAGGCGTCCGTCCAATTTCACAAGTTGGGTGTACAGCGGCAGAATCATGAACGGCAGATAAGCGTAGACCATGACCAGATTCAGCGAAAATGCGTTATAAACAAATCCAATGGTTCGCTGATAATACCGTATTTCAACAGGAAAATTATTGATGATGCCGTTGTGTCCGAGCAGCCCCATCCATGCGTAAACGCGTAATAGGAAGGATGTCCAGAAAGGCAGCATAATCGCCAGCAGCAGGCCGTTGCGGATGGACGGACGCGCACGCGAAATGGCATAAGCAGTCGGATATCCGATTAGCAGGCAGATGGCGGTGGTTGTCAAAGCCGTTTTAATCGAAGACCAATAGGTCAGCAGATAAATATTATCGCCGCTGCTTTTGCTAAACGGATTGAACAGTTGGCCCAAAAGTATTCCAGAAATTTGAAAAATATCGGCGTAGTTTTGATAACTGACGGCGATGTTCAGACGGCCTAAACTCGTCTCACGGTAGTCAGCGGTGTAAACGGCGGAATAGCGATTTCCCTGCTCGGCAAAACTGATTTTCAAGACAATCGCGAACGGAACCAGAAACAGAACCAGCAGCCAGACATGCGGGACGGCAATGACTGCCCTCTGCCCGGGACGGCGCAGCAGTTTGCGTTTAAGCGTTTTTCAAATTCATCTCGGTATTCCCTCGCGGATTAGCGCAACAGCGGCGTCGGCTGGTTTTCCGGCCAGCTTATGTAGACGGTTTCGTCCCAAGTCGGCGGCGTAATATTGCGCACATACCAATACGGCGCAGGGCACTTGGCTTTTTAATTACGCGCCCGTTGCCCAGTTTGACATGGTAAATGGCAAAACTACCCAGATAGGCTATGTCTTTTACTGTGCCTTGCGCCCAGTTGAAATCACCTAAGTGGGAAGGCTTTTTCTTTGTACAAGTCAATGTCTTCGGGACGGATGCTGACCCAAAGGTTCTGCTCCGCCGGCCCGCCGAGGCCGTGGTCGATGCGGACGTGGTTTTCTAGGCCGTCGCAAGCAATAACGGCGTAATCGGCATGGTCTTCCACCACCACGCCGTCAAAAATATTGGTTTCGCCGATGAAATTCGGCGGTAAAGCGGCTGTTGGGGAAATCGTAAACGTCGCTGGGCGTGCCGACCTGCTGCAACCGCCCTTCCGACTATAATCGCAATGCGGGTCGCCATCGTCATTGCTTCTTCTGGTCATGTGTCACCATGATGCAGGTTACGCCGACTTGTTCCAAGGTATTGACCAGTTCGAGCTGGGTTTGCTGGCGCAGTTTTTGTCCAAAGCGCCCAAGGGTTCGTCAAGCAGCAGGATTTTTCGGACGTTTGGCCAAACTGCGCGCCAGTGCGATACTGCTGTTGCTGGCCGCCGGAAAGCTGGTGCGGCTTACGTTTGGCGTATTTGGTCATTTGCACCAGACGCAGCATCTCCTCCACGCGCGCGGCGATTTCGTCTTTCGGCATTTTGTCTTGTTTCAGGCCGAAGGCGATATTTTGTTCCACCGTCATGTGCGGGAACAGCGCATAGTTCTGAAACATCATATTGATGGGGCGGTCGTACGGCGCAAGTTTGGTAATGTCCTGCCCGTCCAAGATGATTTTGCCCTGATTCAGGGATTTCCATACCCGCCAGCATGCGCAGCAGTGTGGATTGCCGCTGCCCGAGCTGCCTAGAAAGGGCAAAGATTTCATGTTTTTCAATGTCTAAGTCGATATGGTCGACAGCGTAATTGTCACCAAACTTTTTCACCAAAGCCCTGAATTTGCAGATAAGGTTTGGCTGAAGACGCAATGGTTGCGAGTCATAATGGCAATACTCCAATTCGGATACGAGTACCGGCAAAAACGGATTTTCGACGGGTGATAAAAAGCTGTTTGATTGCAGCGGATTTTTCAGACGGCATCGGTAAAACAGGCCGTCTGAAAAATCCTGTGAGCGCACGGGCAGCACGTACAGATGAAACTCTGCGAAAAATTCGTCATTATATTAGCCTATCCATACAAGGGGCAACATCAAATTTACTTTTGCAGACCGGTTCGGCAAGGGATTTGTGATACCTGATACAACGCTTTCAGAACAAAGCAGATTTTTCAGTTTATCCCAAACAGGTAATTAAATTAAAAATGTCATTTTGTTTATACAAAACTATCAATTAATTTACCAATAAAAATACGGGAAAAAACATGAGTATCAAACACTGGCTGGAGGGCGAGCGCCCCGCGAAAAGCTGTTGGAGCGAGGCGCAGGTGCATTGAGCGATGCCGAATTGCTGGCTATTTTTATTGAGGGTCGGCACACGCGGCATGAGCGCTGTTGATTTGGCGCGTTACCTACTCAACGAGGTTCGGCAGCTTGGGAAAATTGATGAATGCAGACATAAAAATCCCTGTCATCGTACAAAGGTATGGGAACGGCGAGTTTTACCCAGTTTGCGGTGGTCAGGGAAATCGGCCGGCGGATTTTAAGCGAGGAATTGCGGGAGAATATCATCTTTCAGCAATCCGCAGACCGTTGCCGACTATCTCCGCCTCAACCTCGGCCATGAGCGCGTGGAAGTCAGCTATGCCCTGCTCCCTGAACCGGCAGAACCAGCTTATCGCCATGCGTGAACTTTCACGCGGCACGGTGGCCGAGAATACCGTTTACATCCGCGAAATCGTCAAACTTGCACTGGACGAATACGCCGACAGCCTGATTATCGCCCACAACCACCCCGGCGGCTCAGCAAGGCCGTCTGGAAGCGGACATCGGGTTCACGAAAAAGATTGGCGCAGGCTTTGGATTTGGTGGATGTTTCGCTGCTCGACCATTTTATCGTTACTGCCAAAGAAGTTTGTTCCCTGCGTGAAACGGGCTATATGGATTAAAAGACAGCCGGTTTATCGGGCGCGGATTCCGCCTGCGATAAACCGGCTGTTTAGATGTTTATTAACGTTTTCAGACGGCCTCAACCTTCGCCGCCGCTTCCTTCGGCCTTTTTCCGGCGCGGTTTGCGGCGGCGCTTGCGTTTGGACCGGCCGCCGCCCTGCCCCGATTCCTGCCCTGCCAACCCGACGCCGTCAGCTTTGCGCGTTCGTCGTTGTCGGCGTGTTGGAATGCCGTCCACCATTGCACCAATCCTTCGTCTGCTTCGCCGACTTGTGCGCGGAGCACGAGGAAATCATAGGCGGCGCGGAAACGCTGTTGTGCCAGCAGACGGTGCGGGCGGGCGCCGCGCGTGTTGTCGAACTGTGGCTGAAACTGCCAAATCCGCGCATAGTGGCGGCGAAAACGTTGCGGTACGCCCCAGCCTTTTTCAATGTCGTCGCGGAACTTTGTTTATCGCATCGGTAAGCGCGGGCGACGGTCTCTGCCCTTGGCTGATGTTGCGCTGCCAATAGCGGTTGAGCTGAGGGCCACAGCACGGCGGCTAAAACAAAACCCGTAGAAACCGATTTGTCTGCGCGCAGCCCGCTCGTCGGTATTTTTTTCAGCGCCAGCGAGATAATCCGGTTTTTCGGGTTTGTCGGCACTTTTATAGCCGTCAGCAGCGGATGGATGTCGCTGCCTATACCGAGTTTGTTGAGCTGTTGCAGACAATCGCGCGCATGGCCGGAAAACAGCAGTTTCAGGATTTCGTCAAAACAGGCGCGAAACCGGTTCTGTTTCAGACGGCCTGCATATTCGGGTATCGGCGCGGCGGTATGTTCTTCGACCTCGAAACCGAGTTTGCCCGACAGGGCGGACGGCGCGGAGGATGCGCACGGGGTCCTCTTGATAGCGTTCGGCCGGATTGCCTATCATCACCAGTTTTTTGGCTGTACGTCGGCGGCGCCGTGGTGGAAATCGACGATGAGCCGCCGTATCGGGTCGTAATAAAGCGCGTTGCAGGGTAAAGTCGCGGCGCATCGCATCTTCTTCCATGCTGCCGTAATTGTTGTCTTTCATGATACGGCCGTGCTGGTTTCTGCACCACTTTACCGCCGCCGCGGAAAGGTCGTTACTTCGATGGTTTCCGGCCCCACCATAACGTGCACGATTTGGAAAACGCCGGCCGATGATGCGGCTGCGGCGGAAAATCTTTCTTACTTCTTCCGGGTGGCATTGGTGGCGACATCGAAGTCTTTGAGGGCTCGATACCGAGCAGCAAATCGCGTACCGCCCCGCCGACCACATAAGCCTCGAATCCTTCGTTGTGCAGGCGGCGGACGACTTTTCCGCCGCAAAACTGAGCATGTCCTCGCTGATGCGGTGTGCCGCAAAAGGGATAATTTCTTTGTGCACTGCCGTTTTGCCGCGTTTGCCGGGCAAAAACTTTGTGCAGCCATTTTTCAACATATTCTTATTCTTCCAAGCAGGCCGCCTGAAACGAGAAACTTTTTGCACAACAGCCTGAATCATCCGGGAACAGACATGTTCTGCAAAAGTTTCAGACGGCCTTTTTCATTATCATTACCGGATGCGCAACGGCGTAAACCCGTTGTCGGTCCGTTCCGCAATAGTCAGCCGCGTATTATACCTGAAACAATGTTGGCGCTGAAAATATCGGCTATAATGCCGAATCAAACGCTATCGCCGTGTTTTACGGAGCAAAACCATGTACCACTACAAATCCGACGCCACCCAATTCCTCGACAGACTGATGGCCGACCATCCCGAGCTGGAGCAGCAGCGTCTGGCAAACCGCAAACTCTTGTGGGACGTCGAACTCAACCCCGAAGAGCAGGCGGGTTTCGAGGCGGCCAAAGTCGCCAAAAACCCTATACCTACGAAGCCGAATGATATTTTCAGACGGCCTGAACCATGACGGTTGACACGCAGAACACGCCGCCCGGGCTGCAAGCCTACCTGAACCGCATCGGCGAGCCAGAGCATCCCGTATTGCAGGCCCTGCGCGGGCGTACGCAAAACCACCGTTTGGGCAAAATGGCATTGGCGCGCGAACAGGCCGCCCTGCTGACTTGGCTGGCGCGGCTGATTCGGGCGGAGCGTTATTTTGGAAGTGGGCGTGTTTACCGGCTGCAGCAGCACCGCCATGGCCTTTGGCCCCTGCCCGAACACGCCCGCATCACCGCCTGCGACATCAGCGTTACCTTTACCGACATCGCCCGCGAAACATGGCGGCAGGCCGGAGTGGAACACAAAATCGAACTGCACCTGCAACCCGCCCTGCTCACACTCGACGGCCCTCATCGCGCAAGGGCTGGAAAAACACTTACGATATGGCCCTGATCGACGCCGACAAACCGCCCACGCCGCAGTATTACGAACGCTGCCTGCAACTGGTGCGCAGCGGCGGTATCATCGCCATCGACAACGTCCTTTTAGGCGGCCGCGTCATGGAAGAAGCCGGCCGCGACCGGCCGCAAAGCATCGCCGTCTTACAGGATTTCAACCGCCGCTTTGCCGCTAGACGGACGGATTGTCCCCATCACCCTGCCCGTCGGCGACAGGCTGACCCTTTTATTAAAAATAGACGGATATCGTCCATATGAATATCAAAAACAAATATTGCATTGCTTTTTCCCGTTTTCGTCTTGAGCGCATGTGCCGCCGTTTCAAACGGGGACGAATCTTCGTCCCGCAAAGGCGTCCCTACCCCGTTTTGAACGAACAGACCCAAATCGACCAACTCGGCATCCAGGTCGCCCGCCTCGAACGCAGCGTCAACCTGCTGCAAACCCGCATCCGCCAGCATGAACGGCAAGGCAGGGGATCAGGGCAGCGTATTTCCGACAGCAAGCTGAAAAACAATTATCTGGCTAAAAACGATGCGGCGCAGACTGTAGCCGATACCGACGCCAACGAGACCCGCCTTTACGATCAGGCGTTTTAAATATTACCGCAGCGGCAACTACACCGCCGCCGCCGCCGTATTGAAAGGTGCGGACGGCGGCAACGGCAGCGAGATTTCGCGCAAAAACATGTACTTGCTGCTGCAAAAGCCAGCAGCGGCTGGGCAACTGCGAATCCGTCATCAACATCGGCAGCCGCTACGCCAACCGCTTTCCGCAACACGGCGCAGGCGCCCGACGCAATGTACAGCATCGGCCAGTGCCAATACAAACTGCAACAGAAAGACATCGCCCGCGACACATGGCGCAAGCTGATACATACCTACCCCCGACAGCGAAGCGGCCAAGCGGGCAGCCGTTTCCATCAAGCAGCGTTAACCCCGTTCAGACGGCCTGCCCGCAACGGCAGGCCGTCTGAAACGATTATGTATTACAGTTTCCATAAGGAAAAACACATGATTCAAGTCGGCATCATCATGGGCAGCGACGGCGACTGGCCGGTTATGCGGCAGGCGGCGAATTTTTGGAAGAGTTCGGCGTCGGCTACGAAGCCCGCGTCGTTTCGGCGCACCGTACACCCTGATTTAATGTTCGAATACGCCGAAACCGCACGCAGCCGAGGCATCAAAGCCATCATCGCGGGCGCGGGCGGCGCAGCGCACCTGCCGGGCATGGTGGCGGCCAAAACCACCGTTCCTGTTTTGGGCGTGCCCTGTCCCTCAGCAAATATCTGCGCGGCGAGGACTCTCTGCTTTCCATCGTGCAGATGCCCGAAAGGCGTGCCCGTGGCCACTTTTCGCCATCGGCGAAGCCGGCGCCGCCAATGCCGCGCTGTTTGCCGTGTCGATGCTGGCCAACGAAGATGCGGAACTCGCCCGCAAACTGGCCGGATTCCGCAGCAGGCAGGAACAGTCCGTTTTAGCAATGGAGCTGTCGGCGGAATGATTTAAAGAAGTGAGGCCGTCTGAAACCGCAACTTGCCGGTTTCAGACGGCCTCACCGATATAAAACCGCCCTGTTTCCACGTTTCAACCCCCGTTGCCATTTCCACGCCGAATCCATGCGACAACGCAAAATCATCCATATCGATATGGACGCTTTCACGCCTCGGTCGAGTTGCGCGAACAGCCGCACCTCAAAGGCAAACCCGTGGTCGTGGCGTGGGAAGGTTCGCGTTCGGTAATCTGCGCCGCGTCCTACGAAGCTCGGCAGTTCGGCCTGCATTCGGCGATGTCGGTGGCGACCGCGAAACGGCTCTGCCCGCAGGCGGTTTATGTGCCGCCGCATTTCGACCTCTACCGCAGTATTTCGGCGCAGATTCACGGTATTTTCCGCCGCTACACCACGCTTATCGAACCGCTTTCGCTGGACGAAGCCTATCTGGACGTTACCGACAATTTGCAGCAGATTCCCTATGCCAGCGACGTGGCGGAAAAATCCGGGCGGAAATTCTGGCTGAAACGGGGCTGACTGCGTCCGCAGGCATCGCTCCCAACAAGTTCCTGGCCAAAATTGCTTCCGACTGGCGCAAGCCGAACGGCCAGTTCGTCCTGCCGCCGCAAAAAGGCCGCCGCCTTCTTGGGAAACATTGCCGCTGGGCAAAAATTCCCGGCGTAAAGCGAGGTTACGTTGAAAAATGCAGTCGCTCGGTATGCGGACCGCAGGGCGATTTGCGCCGTTTCGAGCGCGGCGAGCTGCTCAACCTTTTCGGCAGATACGGCTACCGCCTCTACGACTTGGCGCGCGGCGTGGACGAGCGTCCCGTCAAGCCCGACCGCGAGCGGCTTCAGATTTCCACCGAAATCACCCTGCCCGAAGACTTGGTCAGCTCGCGCAGGCCGCCGGACACCCTGCCGCATCTGGCCGAAGATTTGTGGCGGCAGATACAGCGTAAAAACGTCGAAGCCAAAAGCGTAACCCTGAAACTCAAAACCCACGATTTCCGCATCATCACCCGTTCGCTGACTTATTCTTCGGTGCTGCCCGACAGTGGCGCCCTGCTGCGTGCCGCGCAAACGCTGGCCGGACGCATCCCGCCGCAGCGCGAAGACGCCTTCCGCCTCATCGGGCTGGGCGTGGCGCACCTCGTACCGAAAGACCAGCAGCAATCGCTCTGGCTCTGAATCCCGCGCCGATTCGGCGGTTTCGTTATATCGAAATAGAAAACCATTCTTTTCCATTCCGCGCAGCCGGGGCGGACAATGGTGTCCTGAAAAACGGCGGCTTTTCTCGACAGGCCGTCTGAAAAAAACAACAAAAGTAAGGAACACCCGCCCCATGTCCCTATTCCGCCCGAAATTCTGGAAAAATCCCCGAAATTACCGAAGCCGAAAGGCAGCGGCTGCCTGCTGGCGGCCGAACTGGAGCAGCGGCTGCAAACCGTGGCCGCCCGCTTTCCGCAGGCCGCGTTCGCTTCCAGCCTTGCTGTCGAAGATATGGTGATTACCGACGCAATATGCCGTCTGAAACTGCCACTGCGGATTATCACGCTCAACACGGGCAAGCTCAATCCCGAAACCGAAGCCTTGATTGCCGCCACCGAGGCGCGTTATCAAACGCGGTTGGAAGTGTTTGCGCCCGACAAAGAGCCGCCGCCGCGTTCGAACGCGAATTCGGCGTTACCGCGATGTACGACAGCGTGGAACTGAGACGGCGCTGCTGCCACATCCGCAAAATCGAGCCGCTCAACCGCGCCCTGAAAAACGCCCGGCGTGGCTGACCGGCCAGCGACGCAGCCAGTCGGATACCCGCAGCGAACTGAATTTCGAGGAACTCGACCGCAGCCGCAACATCGCCAAGTTCAACCCGATTTTCGATTGGGAGGAAAAACGACGTATGGGCTCTATGCCGAAACCTACGGCGTACCGCTGAACGAGCTGTATCACCAAGGCTATCCGAGCATAGGCTGCGAACCGTGCACCCGTCCGGTAAAGGAAGGCGAGAACATCCGCGCGGGACGCTGGTGGTGGGAAAGCAAAGATCAGCAAAAGAATGCGGCCTGCACAAATAAAAACGAATAGAATAGTTAAGGCAACACAGAAAATATGCAGCTGCGCACCCTCCCTCTCATTCCCGCGCGAGGCGGGAATCCGGCAAACTTCGAGGCTGCAACACTTTGAAGATTTTTAAACGTTTGAAAGTTTGAACTCCCGTTGCCGCGGGAAGACGGTAAACCGGTTTTCAGACGGCCTCCCGCCTGAAACCGAAACAAACCGCTATTTCAACCTGCCGCCGCCAGTACGCAGGCGACCGCCAGCAAAGCCGCCGCCGCGGCTGCGGCCAGTTTTTCCGAAACCCGCGAAACGCAATACCGGCAGCCTGCCTTCCAATTCTTTATAGCCGGTTATCATCGGTTTAATCAAATCATGTTTTTCAAGAATTTATAAAATAAGATGCTCACGACGTGCACCGCCGCCAGCAGTGCCAGCAGATTGAAAAAGCGCAGGTGGATTTTGCGCAGCGCGTTGCCTGTTTCCTCACCGACCCGGCCGTTCAGATAACCGCTGTAACTAAAAGGTGTCGGCATCGGCGGCAAACAGGCCGGTGGCGACCTGTGCCGATACTCGCCGCCAGCAGCGCCAACACCATCAGTGCGCCGAGCGGATTGTGGCCGGGCTGCTCGTTTTCCCCGATTTTTCCCTTGCAGGTAACGTTTGATGTGCGACGGGCCGCGAACGAAACTGCCGAACCGCGCGGTGTCGCTGCCCCAAAAACCCCAACAGACGCGGAAAACCAGCAACGCCAATACCAACAGGCTGCAGCGCAAATGCCAGGCCAGCATCGTGCCGCCCTTGTCCGCGCTGTACCACATAAAGGCGAAGGCCAAAGACCAGCGTCCAGTGGAACAGGCGCGTGGGCAGGTCCCATACTTTGATTTTTGTTTCATTGTTTTTCTGCTTTCGAGTGAATGAGGTAAGATGATTTGTCCGCCCGATGTTTTTCGACGCGGCGGGCGCGTTATTTTACCGCAACGCCGCAAACGGAGCCTTTATGTTTACTTCCCGCTACCGCCTTTCCGATTCCGAATCCTTGTTTCAGACGGCCTCGATGTATCCCGACGTGTTCAAGCCGCGTCCGGCCGAAAGCCACAGAGGGACTTACGGCACGCTGGCCGTAATCGGCGGCGCCGAAGGAATGAGCGGCGCGGTCGTGCTGGCGGCGACGGCGGCCGCCACGCCGGCTGCGGCAAAGTGTGGGCGGGGTTCAACCAGCGGCAGCTGCCTTTCGCCGTTATCGACGGACGACCTGAAATCATGCTGGCGACGGCGCAGAACCTTTTGTTGCGCAACGACGCCGACGCACGCGCAGTCGGCTGCGGTTTGGGGGTTGGGCGAAGTCGCTTCCGGCATTGTTGCCGCCGCGCTTTCCGAAGCCGACGGCAAACCCCTGCTGCTGGACGCCGACGCGCTGACGCTGCTGTCGCGCTCGTCCGAACTGCAACAGCTCGCCGTGCGGCACGGCAACCTGATACTCACGCCCCACCCCGCCGAAGCCGCGCGCCTGCTCAAAACGGACACGGCGGAAATCCAAAAGCGCGAATCCAATCGGTAGAAACCCTCAGCCGCAGATTCAATGCGGTAACAGTGTTAAAAGGGCCACCGCTCGCTGATTGCCGCACCGGACCGCGGCACGACCGCCAACCCAGCGGTAACGCCGGCCTGGCCACCGCAGGCAGCGGCGACGTGTTGAGCGGCGTCATCGGCAGCCTGCTGGCGCAAGGTATCGATGCGTTTCAGGCGGTGGCGGCGGGCGTATGGCTGCATGGGGCAGCGGCAGACATCCTGCGCGACTCGGAAACCGGCGAAATCGGAATGCTGGCCGGTGAAATCGCGCCTGCGGCAAGATGGCTGCGCAATTATCTGGTACGCGGGAAGTAAAGGAAAACAACAACATTGAGGCCGTCTGAAAAACCATTTTCAGACGGCCTCAATCGTTTATCTGCAACTTATTTAAAGCACTGCGCAAGGTAAATTCCCTAACACAGTAAACAGCAGGGGAACCGAACAAGTGCAGCGACGCCGTAGCCGCAGCGGCAGCCCACCGCTGCGCCTGCAACATACCGACGATTTCCAGCGAAAAGCCGGAAAAACGTGGTCAGACTACCGAGAAAGCCCGTTATCAGCAACAGACGCCAGTGCGGGTTGCCGACCAGTTCGGCAGCGATGCCGATAAAGGAATCCGCCGAACCAGTTTCGCCGCCAGCGTTCCCAGCGCAAACCACGAAACGGTGTCCGCCAGCATCAGGCCGAACAGCCAGCGCAAAAGCGCGCCGAATACCGCGCCGAGGGGCGACGGCGGTCATGTCGTAAAGCATAAAGCATTCCATTTGCAGAATGACAGGCCGTCTGAAACTACCAGATTTTTATTGGTACTCTTCAGATAACGCCCGTCATCGAACGTATTAATCCAATGCGGTTTCAGCGCAACGAAAATCGCCGTCGCCGCGCCGCTGATAAACGCTTCGGCCCAGAGAGCAGGAAAAAGACGGGAAACGCGCTATCCCCACATCACGCCGTCTGAAAAAGCCCCGTCAATCCAGCACACCGGTCAAAACCGCGCCGGTCAACAGCATAGCCGCAGCGGAACCGATAAAGCCGTTCAGAAAAATAAACACGAAAATATTGGCCCGGCAGCCTGTCGACCAGCGCGCGGAACGAAAGGTTCACCGCAAGCGGCGGCAAAAGCAGCGCCAGCGCGTTAAACGGATAAAGCCTGCCAGCCTGCGTCCGAAATCAGCAACGAAGGAAACAGCAGCAGCGCGCCGAGCCAGAGGGCTGCGGGCGCGCCCACCATCAACGCCGCCAGATTCATACCGAGCAGGTGATAGCTCATGCCCGCAAGCTGGCCGTTGTCGGGCGCGGCGTTCAGGGCTCCATGCGGCTGCCAGCAGCACGACGGCGACAGCGGCGGCGGAACGGTATCGGTGCACCGCCCTCAGCGCCGGCAGTGCGGTCGCAACCAACAGGACGGCCAGCAGCAGCCAAGCTGCAGATGCGGGAACACGGGCAAACCATGAAGCGTGGAACAGCATGTTTTTCTCAAACAAAGGTTTCGGAAATAAAGATTTCAGACGGCCTCATTACGGAATGGTTTTGAATTTCAGCATGACAAACCTGATGAGACTGATGAGAGTTGAATTATATTTAGAGTGCATTTTCCCCCGATTAGTTTGCTCCGAAACTGAAACCGAACGTAAAAACCGTATGGTATTGACTGACAACACACAACAATTATCGTGACAGTAACAATCATCAAGATAAATTTACATGCTGTTGTTGTTGCCCCATTGTCGTAAAAACCCGATATTCAGTTATTTCGAGCAACTATTCTAATTTTTATATGAAATTAGGATTAGGGAAAAATGATTTTAAAGTAAAAACAATTTAAAAACACCTTTTCTGAAAAATGACCAAACTTGGGGCG